>OODP01000968.1_pt1 | contig 20423 bp, 16 predicted proteins | sample 1671011 | NCBI WGS metagenome assembly OODP01 (sample SAMN06348113, study PRJEB24527) | human gut metagenome | biome: human gut; feature: ankylosing spondylitis patient; material: feces | host: Homo sapiens | place: China | collected 2015-10
TTGTCTTTTTGGATTGGAAATAATAGATAATTTAACTTTTTGCTTTGAAAACAACTTTTTTATAGGTTTATGTCAATTAAATATAATAAAACGAATCTTTGTGTTATCAGAATTCGTATCTTTGCGGACGAAAATTTAAATATAGGATAATATGTGTGGAATTGTAGGCTACATTGGTAAACGAGAAGCCTACCCCATCCTTATCAAAGGTTTGAAACGGCTGGAATATCGGGGATATGACAGCGCGGGGGTAGCAATCATCAGTAATAACCAACAGTTGAATGTGTATAAGACGAAAGGGAAAGTCACTGATCTTGAAAATTTCGTCACACAAAAAGATATTTCCGGTAACATTGGTATTGCACATACACGCTGGGCTACCCACGGAGAACCCTGTTCGGTTAACGCCCATCCTCATTACTCCTCTTCCGAAACTCTCGCACTCATTCACAACGGTATTATTGAAAACTACGCCGTTCTCAAAGAAAAACTCCAAGCCAAAGGCTATACTTTTAAAAGCAACACTGATACCGAAGTACTTGTACAGCTCATTGAGTATATGAAAGTCACTAATCATCTTGATTTGCTGACAGCCGTTCAATTGGCGTTGCGTGAAGTGATAGGTGCATATGCTATCGCAGTTTTGGAGAAAGACCATCCCGACGAGATTATTGCGGCCCGTAAAAGTAGTCCGTTGGTGGTAGGCATTGGTGCGGATGAATTCTTTTTAGCATCGGATGCCACTCCGATTGTGGAGTATACCGACAAGGTTGTGTATCTGGAGGATGAAGAAATCGCGGTTATACACAGGGACAAAGAGCTGAAAGTAGTCAATCTGAATAATGTCGAAATGACTCCCGAAGTTACCAAGGTGGAGATGAATCTGGGACAATTGGAAAAAGAGGGTTACCCACACTTCATGTTAAAGGAAATCTTTGAACAGCCGGGTTGCATCCATGACTGTATGCGTGGCCGCATTAACATCGATGGTAACAGTGTGGTGCTTTCCGCGGTTATCGACTATAAAGAAAAACTTCTGAAAGCAAAACGTTTCATCATTGTGGCTTGTGGAACTTCCTGGCATGCGGGACTCATAGGAAAACATCTGATCGAGAGCTTTTGCCGTATTCCGGTCGAAGTGGAATATGCATCCGAATTCCGTTACCGTGATCCGGTGATAGATGAAAATGATGTTGTGATAGCCATCTCCCAAAGCGGTGAGACTGCCGATACGTTAGCCGCAGTGGAATTGGCAAAAAGTAGGGGAGCCTTTATTTATGGAATATGCAATGCCATCGGTTCCTCCATACCGCGTGCCACTCATACCGGCTCTTATATCCATGTGGGACCTGAGATCGGGGTAGCATCGACTAAAGCCTTTACCGGACAAGTGACCGTCCTTACGATGCTTGCATTGACATTGGCAAGGGAAAAGAGAACCATTGGCGAGGCCCAGTTCCTGAAGGTCGTTCATGAATTGAACGGCATACCTGAAAAGATGAAACAGGTCTTGAAGCTGAATGATAAAATAGCAGAGTTGTCTAAAATATTCACCTATGCACACAACTTCATCTATCTGGGTCGCGGGTATTCCTATCCGGTGGCATTGGAAGGTGCTTTGAAGTTGAAAGAAATCTCATATATTCATGCTGAAGGCTATCCTGCGGCAGAAATGAAGCATGGCCCTATTGCACTGGTCGATGCTGAAATGCCAGTGGTAGTTATCGCTACACAAAACGGACTGTATGAGAAAGTGCTGAGCAACATTCAGGAAATCAAGGCGCGTAAAGGAAGAGTGATCGCGTTGGTGACCGAAGGGGATACGGTGATTAGTAAAATAGCCGATTATTGCATCGAACTTCCGCAAACAATAGAATGTCTTGATCCGTTGATTACTACGGTGCCGTTGCAGATGCTTGCCTATCATGTGGCGGTATGCAAGGGGATGGATGTCGATCAACCGAGGAATCTTGCAAAATCAGTAACAGTTGAATAATTGAGGATTTGATGGAACAGTTAAAGCATGAATGTGGCGTTGCCATGATTCGCCTACTTAAGCCGCTGGAATATTACGAAAAGAAGTATGGCACATGGATGTACGGTTTGAACAAACTCTATCTGTTGATGGAAAAGCAGCATAACCGGGGTCAGGAAGGAGCTGGGCTGGCTTGTGTGAAGCTGGAAGCCAATCCCGGTGAAGAATACATGTTCCGTGAACGGGCGTTGGGTTCGGGTGCTATCACAGACATTTTTGCAACGGTACAAGGTAATTTCAAAGATATCACCTCCGAACAGTTGCATGATGTGGAGTTCGTAAAACGTACGCTTCCCTTTGCCGGTGAAGCGTATATGGGGCATTTACGCTATTCTACCACAGGGAAATCCGGGATATCTTATGTGCATCCCTTCCTGAGACGAAACAACTGGCGTGCCAAGAATCTGGCTCTCTGTGGTAATTTCAATATGACGAATGTCGATGAAATATTTGCCCGTATCACAGCCATCGGACAGCATCCTCGTAAGTATGCCGATACGTATATCATGCTCGAACAGGTGGGGCATCGGTTGGATCGTGAAGTGGAACGCCTCTTTAACCTTGCCGAGACGGAAGGACTGACCGGTATGGGAATTACCAATTATATAGAAGATCATATCGACCTTGCCAATGTCTTGAGAAGTTCCAGCAAAGAATGGGATGGGGGATATGTGATTTGCGGTTTGACCGGAAGCGGTGAATCTTTCGCATTGCGCGATCCTTGGGGGATTCGTCCTGCGTTCTGGTATCAGGATGAGGAGATAGCCGTTTTAGCTTCCGAACGTCCTGTTATCCAGACGGCTCTGAACCTACCGGTGGAGGAAATAAAAGAGTTGCTTCCGGGGCAAGCACTTATTATCAATAAAAACGGTCGGTTGCGTACCGCCCAGATCAATAAGCAACGCGAGAAGAAAGCATGTTCTTTTGAACGTATCTACTTTTCCCGGGGGAGTGATGTCGATATTTACCGGGAACGTAAACTATTGGGTGAAAAGTTGATCCCCCGTATTTTGAAGGCGGTTAATAATGACATCGACCATACGGTTTTTTCATTTATTCCGAATACAGCCGAGGTTGCTTTCTATGGTATGCTCGAGGGATTGGATAACTATCTGAATGAAGAGAAGGTGCGGCAGATTGCTTCATTGGGACACAACCCCGATAGGAAGGAGCTGGAAACGATTCTTTCCCGACGCATCCGGAGTGAGAAAGTAGCAATCAAGGACATTAAGCTCCGGACGTTCATTGCCGAAGGCAATAGCCGGAATGATCTGGCGGCACATGTTTACGACATCACTTATGGCAGTCTCCGTGCCGGCATCGATAATCTGGTGATTATAGACGACAGTATTGTACGTGGAACCACCCTTCGCCAAAGCATTATCGGCATTCTTGACCGTCTTGGACCGAAGAAGATTGTCATAGTCAGTTCTTCCCCACAGGTACGTTATCCCGACTATTATGGCATCGATATGGCTAAGATGAGCGAGTTTATTGCTTTTAAAGCCGCTATCGAATTGCTGAAAGAGCGCGACATGAAGGATGTTATAGCGGCTGCCTACCGGAAGTCTAAAGATCAGGTAGGGTTGCCCAAGGAACAGATGGTGAATTATGTAAAGGAAATATATGCTCCTTTTACAGATGAAGAGATTTCTGCCAAAATGGTCGAGTTACTTACTCCAAAGGGAACGAAAGCGAAGGTTGAAATCGTATATCAGCCGTTGAACGGTCTTCATGAAGCCTGCCCTGACCATAAAGGCGATTGGTACTTTAGCGGTGACTACCCCACACCGGGAGGTGTGAAAATGCTCAATGAAGCATTTATAAATTATATAGAACAGGTGTATCAATTTTAATTACATATATGAGTAATATAATAGGAGATGAAAAAAAGGTGAAACTGATACTTTCCGATGGAAGTGTTTTTCACGGTCGTTCGTTCGGGTACGAAAAGCCGGTGGCAGGTGAAGTGGTATTTAATACTGCCATGACAGGATATCCCGAGAGCCTCACCGACCCGTCTTATGCCGGACAGTTGATGGTTCTCACTTATCCGTTGGTTGGTAATTATGGTGTCCCACCGTTTACCACCGAACCGAATGGCTTGGCTACCTTTATGGAAAGTGAAAAGATTCATGCGGAAGCCATCATCGTAAGTGATTATTCGGAAGAATATAGCCATTGGAATGCCGCAGAGAGTCTGGCTGACTGGTTGAAGCGTGAACAGGTTCCCGGTATCACGGGTATCGATACCCGTGAGCTGACCAAGGTTCTCCGTGAACAGGGTGTCATGATGGGACGGATTGTTTTTGGCAATGAACCGGATCATTTACCCGAATCTTCCTATGCCGGCATTAATTATGTAGACAAAGTAAGTTGCAAAGAAATAATTCACTATGCCGGCAACAAAAAAAATGGTTATAGCAAAGATACTCCTTCCACCCAACTAAAATTTCAACTTTCAAATTCCGGTTCTCGATCAAAGAAGGTTGTCCTGGTCGATTGCGGTGTAAAGACCAATATTATCCGTTGCCTGTTGAAACGTAACGTGGAAGTGATCCGTGTGCCTTGGGATTATGATTTCAACGAACTGGAATTTGACGGTCTGTTTATATCCAATGGCCCGGGTGATCCTGATACATGTGATGCCGCTGTACAAAATATCCGTAAGGCGATGCAAAATCCGAAACTTCCTGTTTTTGGTATTTGCATGGGCAACCAGTTGCTTGCCAAAGCAGGTGGCGCAAAGATATACAAATTGAAATACGGTCATCGTAGCCATAACCAGCCGGTACGCATGGTGGGTACGGAACGTTGCTTCATCACTTCGCAGAATCATGGTTATGCCGTGGACAATAACACGTTGGGTACTGATTGGGAGCCTTTGTTCATCAATATGAACGATGGCTCTAATGAGGGCATTCGTCATAAGACGAATCCTTGGTTCTCAGCCCAGTTCCATCCCGAAGCCGCCAGTGGCCCGACAGACACGGAGTTTCTTTTCGATAAATTTGTAAATCTGCTTTAATAATAACCGACTATAATGAAAGAAAAAAATAGAAAGAAAGTCCTGCTTTTAGGCTCCGGTGCTTTGAAAATCGGTGAAGCCGGTGAGTTCGACTATTCCGGTTCACAAGCTCTGAAAGCCTTGAAGGAAGAGGGCATTGAAACCATTCTTGTCAATCCGAATATTGCGACGGTTCAAACCAGTGAAGGGGTTGCCGACCAGATATATTTCCTTCCTGTCACTCCCTATTTTGTAGAAAAAGTAATCCGGAAGGAAAAGCCGGACGGCATTATGCTGGCTTTCGGTGGACAAACTGCTTTGAACTGTGGGGTCGCTTTATACAAAGAGGGTATTCTCGATAAATACAATGTGAAGGTGCTGGGCACACCGGTACAGGCTATCATTGATACGGAAGACCGGGAACTCTTTGTTGATAAGCTGAACGAAATCGATGTAAAAACCATCAAAAGCGAGGCTGTGGAGAATGCCGAAGATGCCCGACGTGCAGCCAAAGAATTGGGCTATCCGGTGATTGTGCGTGCTGCGTATGCTCTCGGTGGTTTGGGATCAGGATTCTGTGACAATGAGGAAGAACTCGATATATTGGTCGAAAAAGCCTTCTCTTTCTCTCCCCAAGTGCTTGTGGAGAAGTCTCTGAGAGGATGGAAAGAGGTGGAGTATGAGGTGGTTCGCGACCGCTTCGACAACTGTATTACCGTTTGTAACATGGAAAATTTCGATCCCCTCGGCATTCACACGGGCGAGTCTATCGTCATTGCACCTTCACAAACATTGACCAATAAAGAATATCATAAGCTCCGTGAACTTGCCATCCGCATTATCCGCCACATCGGTATTGTGGGCGAATGTAACGTGCAGTATGCCTTCGACCCCGAATCGGAGGATTACCGGGTGATCGAGGTAAATGCCCGCTTGTCACGCTCTTCTGCGCTGGCATCAAAGGCTACCGGTTATCCGTTGGCGTTCGTTGCTGCCAAACTGGGTTTGGGATACGGTTTGTTCGATCTCAAGAATTCAGTTACCAAAACAACGAGTGCCTTTTTTGAACCTGCACTGGACTATGTTGTCTGCAAGATTCCCCGTTGGGATTTAGGGAAGTTTCATGGGGTCGACAAGGAATTGGGTTCTTCCATGAAATCGGTCGGAGAGGTGATGGCTATCGGCCGCACTTTTGAAGAGGCTATCCAGAAAGGGTTGCGTATGATCGGGCAAGGGATGCACGGTTTTGTAGAAAACAAGGAACTTGTGATTCCCGATATTGACAAAGCGTTGCGCGAGCCTACCGACAAGCGTATTTTTGTAATCTCCAAGGCATTCCGTGCCGGATATACCATCGATCAGGTTCATGAGTTGACAAAGATCGATAAATGGTTTCTTCAGAAACTGATGAACATCATGCATACTTCCGAGGAGTTGCATGGCTGGGGCAATAATCATAAACAGATTGCCGATCTGCCTCTTGACTTGCTGAAAAAAGCAAAACGACAGGGCTTTTCAGATTTCCAGATCGCCCGGGCTATCGGTTTTGATGGGGATATGGAAGACGGTATTCTCTATGTCCGCAATCATCGTAAGAATGTCGGTGTGATTCCGGTGGTGAAACAGATCGATACGCTGGCTGCCGAATATCCGGCTCAGACCAATTACCTGTATCTGACTTATAGTGGCGTTGCAGACGATGTGCAATATCCTGACGATCATAAATCGATTGTCGTTCTTGGTTCCGGAGCCTATCGTATCGGTTCTTCCGTTGAATTCGACTGGTGCGGTGTACAGGCTTTGAATACCATTCGCAAGGAAGGGTGGCGGAGTGTCATGATCAATTATAATCCCGAGACTGTCTCAACGGACTACGATATGTGTGACCGCCTTTATTTCGATGAGTTGACTTTTGAACGGGTGATGGATATACTCGAACTGGAGAATCCGCATGGGGTAATTGTCTCTACCGGCGGACAGATTCCGAACAACCTTGCACTCAGGCTGGATGCGCAGAACATCCCTATACTCGGTACGTCTGCCAAAAGCATCGATAATGCCGAAGACCGGGAGAAGTTTTCTGCCATGCTCGACCGTATCGGAGTGGATCAACCCCGTTGGCGGGAACTTACGTCTATGGACGATATTCATGAGTTCGTGGAAGAAGTGGGTTTCCCCGTATTGGTCCGTCCGTCTTACGTGCTTAGTGGTGCAGCGATGAACGTATGCTCCAACCGGGAGGAGCTTGAGCGTTTCCTGAAACTTGCGGCCAATGTTTCCAAAAAACACCCCGTTGTGGTGAGCCAGTTTATCGAACATGCCAAAGAAGTGGAAATGGATGCTGTGGCTCAGAACGGTGAAATCGTGGCTTATGCTATCAGCGAGCATATCGAATTTGCAGGTGTACATTCCGGAGACGCTACCATCCAGTTTCCACCGCAGAAGTTGTATGTGGAGACGGTTCGCCGTATCAAACGCATCAGTCGTGAGATTGCCAAAGAACTCAATATCTCCGGGCCGTTCAATATTCAATACTTGGCTCGTGAGAACGATATAAAGGTGATCGAGTGTAATTTGCGTGCCAGCCGTAGTTTCCCGTTTGTGAGCAAAGTTTTGAAGATAAACTTTATCGAACTGGCTACGAAAGTGATGTTGGGACTTCCGGTGGAGAAACCGTCAAAGAATCTCTTTGAACTCGATTATGTGGGAATCAAGGCATCCCAGTTTTCTTTCAACCGTTTGCAGAAAGCCGATCCGGTGCTAGGTGTGGATATGGCATCTACCGGTGAAGTGGGGTGTATTGGAAGTGATACTTCCTGTGCCATTTTGAAAGCCATGCTTTCTGTCGGCTACCGTATTCCGAAGAAGAATATTCTGTTGTCCACCGGTACTCCCAAACAAAAAGCGGATATGATGGAAGCTGCCCACATGTTGGTAGAGAAGGGATACAAGCTTTTTGCTACCGGAGGTACTCATCGTGCGCTTGCTGAGAACGGTATTGAAAGTACGTTGGTTTATTGGCCGAGCGAATCCGATAAACATCCGCAGGCACTTCAAATGCTCCATGACAAAGAGATAGACATGGTTGTCAATATTCCCAAGAATCTTACGGCCGGGGAGCTTGACAACGGATATAAGATCCGTCGGGCAGCTATCGACCTGAACATACCGTTGATAACGAATGCACGCCTTGCGAGTGCCTTTATCAATGCCTTTTGTACGATGAGTGTGGATGACATTGCGATAAAAAGCTGGGAAGAGTATAAATAACGGTTTTTTCAAAGAAAATAGGAAGACGGATATAAAGGATAATAAAGATTATTCTTATATTCGTCTTTTTTAATTGAAAATTTAATACTATAAAGTTATGACGTTGAGTTTGAAGATATCCATGTTATGTTATTTCTTTATGTTCCCGATTATTTTGTATGGACAAAATCAGGAAGTCACAGATTCTCTTTCTTCTTCAAAATATAAAGCATACTATCTCGATACTCCCTTTGACATCTATCGAATAGGTCTATCCAGCATGACTCCTATACTGTTGAATGATAAAGAGGCTGGTCGGTTTGAGCATATTTTCCGACAAGAATATTCTAAATGGAGGGGGTAGGTCGGGGAAGTCAAGCTCTTGTTATGTAAAGAAGAATTAGGGAAAATAACTTATTGGGCTGTATATAAAAAATGGTTGTTCCGGCTGGAGCATTCATAGATGCTTGTAAAACGAAATATAAAATAAAGAGAGAAGACAGGCTTTTTATAGATTCTTTGAAAGAAAGAATTTATTCTTTGAAACCTGCGATTGTGCCTCGGAAAGCTTATGATGCATTATATATGGTAAACTGTCCAGTGGCACGGTGCTTATTAGCTTTTGGGAACAAGAATATAGCTCATGTCCGATTTTATGAGATACGGGATGCGTTGGCTTATCCGGTAGATTATTATATTCATTATTCAAAGAGAAAGGGGGTGAGAGTGAATCGTTTGTATAATGACTTGGATACTAAACAATTTAGTGTGCATGGTGAAAAAATAATGTTTACAAATCAGGAGGATATTGTACCTTCTGAATTTGAAGCCTCCGGGTATACTTCTCCTGTTCTTTATAAGTCGTTTCCCGATTGGGGGATACTTTCAATAGAAGAGAAAAAACAATTGCTTGATAGTTATGTTTTTAATTAGTAAATAAAAGACATTTCCGAGTCTTGTTTATTTTATTTTCCGGTTATTGGCTTTTAAGTCGATGTTAACGTATTGACATAAAAAACTTCAATTGTATTTGAATTCTTATACTATTGCGTATCTTTGTATGAGTTGAAATGAAAGACTATTATGAATAAACTATATCCGATCGGCATCCAGAATTTTGAGAGCTTGCGTAAAGATGGTTATTTTTACGTGGATAAGACCGCTTTGGTGTATGAATTAGCCAATACCGGGCGTTATTATTTTCTGAGTCGTCCCCGTCGTTTTGGGAAAAGCCTTTTGCTTTCTACCTTACAGGCTTATTTTGAAGGAAAGAGAGAGCTGTTCACAGGTTTGGCCATGGAACGGCTGGAACAGAACTGGACGAAGTATCCGGTGCTTCATTTGGATTTGAATGCGCGTAAGTATGATACGGAATCCTCTTTGCTCCACGAGCTGAATAAACATCTGGAGGAGTGGGAAAGCAAATACAATTCACCCTATTCCGATCGCGCCCCGGAAGAACGTTTTTACAAGGTGATTCAGAGAGCCTATGAAATGACAGGTCAACGTGTGGTTGTTTTAGTGGACGAATACGATAAACCGATGCTGCAAGCCATTGGCGATCCGGTGTTACAGGAGTCTTATCGGAATACATTAAAGCCCTTTTACGGTGTCTTGAAAAGTCTGGACGGTTATATCCGTTTTGCTTTTCTAACCGGTGTCACCAAGTTTGGAAAGGTCAGTGTATTCAGTGACTTGAACAACCTGAATGATATCTCGATGGATCGGCAATACGTGGCTCTTTGTGGCATGACAGAGTCCGAAATCCATACTGATTTTGAAGATGAGCTGCATGGCTTGTCCACCACATTAGGACTGAGTTATGAAGACGTATGCCATGAGCTGAAAGCCCGTTATGACGGTTATCATTTTACCTATCAGGTGGAAGGAATCTATAATCCCTTCAGCTTGCTTAATACCTTCTACAAGATGGAATTCGGTAGCTATTGGTTCGAGACGGGAACCCCTTCTTATCTGGTAGAATTGTTGAAACGTGACCATTATGATCTGTACCGGATGTCCGAAGAGGAAACGGATGCTGATGTCTTGAACAGCATTGATTCCACTTCAAAGAATCCTATTCCTGTGATTTACCAGAGCGGTTACCTGACGATCAAAGGTTATAATAAAGATTTTGGAATTTATCGTTTAGGTTTTCCCAATAAAGAGGTAGAGGAAGGCTTCATCAAATATTTGCTGCCTTATTATGCCAATGTTGAGGTCGGTAATTCTTCTTTCCAGATCATGAAGTTTGTGAACGAGGTGAAGAGCGGTGATTACGATTCGTTTTTTCACCGCCTTCAGAGCTTCTTTGCCGATACCCCTTATGAATTGGTTCGCGATCTTGAGTTGCATTATCAGAATGTTCTCTTCATCGTCTTCAAATTGGTCGGTTTCTATGTGAAAGCTGAATACCATACCTCCGAAGGCCGTATTGACCTTGTTTTGCAGACCGACCGCTTTGTTTATATCATGGAGTTCAAGTTTGATGGTACTGCCGATGAGGCTTTACGCCAGATCGAGGAAAAGCACTACGCGCTTCCTTTCGTACACGATCCCCGGAAGCTCTTCAAGATCGGTGTGAACTTCAGCTCTAAGACCCGGAACATAGAGGAATGGAAGGTAGTATGAATTTTCCTTGCCGGATTTCTGGTATTTGATAACTCCGGGATTCAAGTCTGAATACCTGAATCCCGGAGTTTCCTGCTTTACAAAATGTCAAAGACCGAGTGAGCAAGCTCCCTGTGAGCTGTCTCTCATTACAAATTCATTGCATTGCCTCCCAATGCTCCCAATACGGCCGATGCTACGGCAATGACAATTTTCAGGATCGTATCCCATACGGATTTTCTTGTTCCCATTTTTTTCGTTTTTAAATTCTACGTTTTAATTTATTCTTCTCTTTACACCGTCGGGTCTTCTCCGTGATCTCCCCCGTCTTCCCCGTCTTTTTTATTCAGCAATGCCTCCAGGTCATAAAAGTCTATCTTTTCACCGGCACGTGTGCTGGTGATGTCCGGACGTACACTGGAAGACGGCCGGAAGTTTATCTTTACGGCCTTGATGCTTTTGACCGTACACTCCTTGATGTCTTCCGTCCCCATGGTGCGTGCCGAGAGACTGAATACGCCAAAATTCTTGATATTGACCGACTGTCCGCTGTAAAGCGTTTCACGCATCGCTTCCACGAAATTGGTCAATACACTCTGGATGTCCCCCAGCGTGAGCGAACTTTTCTCTTTCATCTTGAAAGCGATACTGTCCAGATCCGCATTAGGACCTGCTGTTACTAACTGTGGGTAGAACTTCTCCACCGCGTCTGCCTTTCGCGGGTCTTTTCTAGCAATCTTTTTAAAGGGTACTCCCATGTTTGATAATGATTAATTGTTTGATTGATAAATAATTTTATCCTTTCGACATGACAAAGATATATCAATCTCTAAGAATGAAATGACCTACTTTTTCTTAGATTGATTTATATTATAAATACTTTGATTAATAGTGAATTATGATTGTTTTAATTTGCTTGTTTGTGATATTATTGTTATATTTGATGAACAAATTAATCATTAAAACATTCCGATTATGAAAGAAGAAGATGAAGAAGAAGCATTTGTAGTCAAGTCTTATTTTAAAGCCGATTTAGCTCACATGTACCTACCGAATTTACCACTGGTCTATGCAATGAGAAAATTTCGTTACTGGATTCGCAGTAACAAAGAGTTGTATGCCCGGATGTACCAGGCAGGAGAGGGGAAGAACGACCATTCTTACAGTAGGCGGCAAGTTCGCCTGATCATTCAGTATCTGGATATTCCCTAAAGTGTATATGTCTTCTGTAAAGAAAATGCCAATATATGAAATGCCTCGTAGGAATAGACCTAACGAGGCATTTCATATATTCATATCCTTTTATTGTATAAATACCTATCCCATAATCACCTTTTTATTTAGAGTAAAACATCCCCCCTTCTCCCATCTCTCTTTTTAATTATTAATTGTTAATTATTAATTATTAATTGTTGATTGTTGATTGTTGATTTCCCCCTCTTTTTCCTTTCTCATCTTACAATTCCGTTCCATCTCTTCAAATTTATACTGAACCACCTCGTACTCATAAATCCGGTTCGCACTCGACCTTTTCCGGAAACCATCCCTCTCAAGTACCTGTACCAGATTTCTCTGGTTTCGGTCGTTCATCTGCACCCTGCCGTTCATGCTGATCAACGTCAGTATAGCCGATACCGGCATCCATTTTATCTCCAGATCCTTCGGCTCCGGTTTCCTGAAATACACATATAGCAATTCCTCCTCGATGCTTGCCAGGCTGTATTCCCGGTTTAGTTCGTTCAGCCGGTTGATCTCTTCCTTTTCATACCAGTAATGGAACCCCTCTCTCCACAACTGCAACGCTTGCGAATAAATGCCCGCATAGTCCACCGGAGTTTGGTAATCCATCTCCAGAACGGTGACGGTAGGAAAACGCCTGAATTCACCTCCTGCATCCTTGAGAAATCTCGGTGCGTTGGTGCTTGCTATGAACGAACAACGGCGTATGTACAGGTCGGCATCCGTATCAAAAGGTTTCCGTTCGGTCACAGACTCCTGAGTGATAAGCCGTTTCAGTGCCGCAATGTTGTCGTTCCTCATCCCTTCAAACTCCTCTAAATTGATAATCAGGCATTGGCTGAGGAAGAGCATATGATCCTTATTGTCCGGATTCAACATGCCGTTGCGGTAGTATCTGCCCAGTTGAGGCGGTAGCAAATGGTGGATCCAGGTACTTTTCCCTTTCCCCTGTTCCCCTCTCATGATGATGGCCAGTTGGTTCACCTTAGTGTCTTCTAGGGCACAGGCTACCAACCCCACCAACCATCTTTTCAGGCAATCCTCCCAAAAAGGTTGATTGGTCGTTTTTACCGTGGCAGCCAAACGGGCGATGTAATCCGTCTGTCCGTCATATTTCCTCAGCCCATAGAAATATTCCTCATAAGGGTTGTAGTTCTTGGCATATCGCGAGTTGACCAAGCTCTTCACCGTGTTGAGCTGGCACGACATCCCGTTCATCAGCAAGTCGTAGAAGATGGAGTTGTAATCCTCTTTCCTCATGATGACGAACGGGACTGCCTGAGCCTTCGTTTTCTTTGTCTTTTTCACTATTTCCTTGAATTCCAACTGTCCGAGTACGGTGTTTCTGCGGATTTGGTAATGCTCCGTCAGGTATTCTATGATTTTGACGGCAAGCGGCTTCTTCTTTTCCTCTTCCTGCTTGTCCGTGCGCGACGTGTAGTTGTATGCGTTGTTTATGATCCGTGAGATGTCCAGGTCGGGCGCACCGAACTGTTTGGCAGCCAATGCCGCTACGGCTGCAACGGGCAGGTCTTTCCGGTAACATTTGTTTCCCAGTGCATAGATGAAGTTATCCCTGTTTCCCGGTTCATACGTCTTCTGCCTTTGCAAACTGCGCACGCAGCTTTGGAATTCCATCTGTATTCCCTGTCCGATTTGCGTGCAATCTACCGATGCATCTCCTGGCATCTCTTCTTTCAACCACTGCCTGGACGATTTTTTCTTCTCCACCGGTTTGGGCGGAAGAATGGTAATATCCGGTATCACCACCCGTTTCAAAGCCTTCTCGCAGATGTATATCTCAGGATCGTAAGAGGTGAAGAACAGCCTGCCGATGTCACTTCCGCTGGCATCCACTTCTACACCGCACAGTTCCTCGTAATAGTCTTTGGCATAGCCGAACATCTGTTTGTGGTATTGCTCCAGTTCTTCGTAGCCGATTTCTTTGCGTTGTAATAACTCCTCACGCAGTCGGCACGAAAGGGTATCCTGCATGTAAACTCCTATTTTCAGTCCGTTTCCTGATGGACTGGTAAAGCAAAACAGGGTATGGGGGCTTTTCATGATGAGTTTTTTGCACCGTTCCATACTGTTTTCCGGTACTCCGTCCAGATCCATCATCTGCAAGTCATTGTAGATGTCAATCATTTCGGGTACCCTTCGTTCTTTGTAAGTGGCGGAGAGCGTGCTACCCGTCAACTGTCTTTTTACGCGGGCGGCCTCTTCCTTCTTTCCATAACGTGTCAATGCCCTGATTTTCTCTATAATTTTTTCATTTACCAGGGAAGATATTTCCTGTAATTTTTCAGAGAGAAGACAGTCTCCTGCGTTTTTGCTAAATCCGCAAAAGGTGGAGATAAAGATTTCTTTTCCGGTTGTGTTCATACTTCGGCTCGATTTTAAAGTTATAGTTTGATGCCGGCAAAGTTAGAACGTTGTTTCTGAAGTATAAATCGTGGTTTTCGGCACCCGAAAACCACGATAAATTCAGTGTGGATTATTCCTCCCCGTGGTAAAGGTAAGTCTCTGACCTTATGCTCTCTAAGGTAATGCTCCTCTCAGGATTGTTCTCATCCCTGACATCATAGAATTTGTAGATGTAATCTGCCAGTTTGTTGAAATTGTTCTTTCCCGGTAAGGTTAATCCGCCTTGCTCCCATAATAGGACGATCATTTCAAGAAACTCTTTGTGTGAGCCTGTTATGATACATCTTTGAAGTGGATTTTTCACTGCATCAATTACTTTTTGCAGTTTTAGAGATAATTTACTGTCTTGGATTTTGATACCCAACTCTTCACATTCGAATGTAAACGTGCAATTAGCACTTTTTTACGATGCTTTTCATTGTTTTTAAATTAAAATCTTTGTAAAGATACTAATTGTTTTTCTAAACGAGCTTTTTAAGTCGAGTTTCTTATACGTGTATATAAACCTTCTAAGAGTATTGTGTTTGTGTAGTAATAGGAGGAGGGGGTACCACCTCCTATTACTACACAAACACATAATCATATAGTAAGTTTCTGACGGTGATTTGAAAAAACGGAAGGGGAAAGTGTTTCAATAGACGTTCGTTTAATGGCACAAAGGTAAAGGGTATATTCGATTCAACAAAATATTTTGATATTTTTTTTGTTGTTGGTGAGAATCTAAATATGTATATATCAGTAAAACAGCATATTATATTAATGTTCTAATTTATGATCTTAACACATTATTCTGATGAAAACTCCTTCGGAAATGTTAGAAAAAAAGCGTGCCATTAAACGAACGTCTATTGAAACGCTTTTAGCTTCTAACCTCTTCGTTTATAGCAAATTACTTTGGTTTGCGCTAAAATAACTATTTCTTGCTCCTCCTTCTGAGATAGTGGAGGCACATGAGATAAGATGGATGCACGGAGTCACATAACACAATCCGCATTACATAACTTAACCGGGAGGTATTTCGCTACTCCGGTGTCCCCAAAGAACATCCTGACGTGAACGAATTAACTGACATCCATTGGTATGCCTTGCGTATAACCTATGGTCGCGAGCTTGCCTTGCAGGAATATCTCAATTCCGAGAATATAGAGAATTTTATTCCAATGCGCTACGAGTACACCGTGAAGGCCGGCCGGCGCGTACGAAAGTTGGTCCCTGCCATTCACAACCTGGTCTTTGTCCGTACTTCCCGTAGCCGGATTGATGCCATCAAGGAGACGCGCGGCATTTTGCTTCCTATCCGCTATATCATGGACCGCGAATGCCATAGCCCGATTGTCGTCCCCGACTCTCAGATGCGCAGTTTCATGGCCGTTTCCGGTAATTACGATCAGGCCGTACTCTACTTTGAGCCTTCCGAGCTGTCGATTCGCAAAGGTACTCGTGTCCGCATCACCGGTGGCATCTTTGCAGGGGTCGAAGGCGAGTTTGTCCGTGTTCGTAACGACCGTCGTGTGGTAGTCTCCATTGAAGGCGTCATGGCCGTTGCCACCACGTTTGTCCATCCCTCTTTTGTAGAACCGATAATAGAAAAATAACATAAGTATGAACCCCTTAGAATCAAACATTTCCGCTTTGTACGCTTCCGCGCATGAACTCCTTTATTTAGGTATGGACGAGAGTCCCATCTATAGCGACCATTTCACCCGTTTGAACCGTGACGTTTTTCATCAGGCCAATGCTTTGTACACTCAGCGTGGCTCCACTTCCGAGGAAGAAGCTTCGTTGTGTCTGGCTCTTCTGATGGGTTATAATGCAACTCTTTACAACGACGGTGACAAGCAGGAGCGTATTCAGCATGTATTGGATCGTTGCTGGGAGGTATTCGACAAGCTACCCGGCTCATTGCTAAAAGTACAGTTGCTGACCTACTGTTATGGTGAGGTGTTCGACGAGGATTTGGCCCGTGAAGCCCGTGAGATCATCCATGGCTGGAGTGGTAGAGACCTTACCCCCGATGAGGCGGAAATAGTGGAGCTGCTGAAGGGGATGGAGGAGAATCCGTATCCGTGGAGTGAAGTGTAATGGACTGTAAATTAATGGTTTAATAGGCGATCATGACCTGCTAATAATAGGCGATTTAGATGATATATGTCTAAAATTGATGCCTACTACTGAAGTAAAAAAATAAGATAAATATTATGTTAAAGGTATTAGTTACTGGTGGAGCCGGTTTTATTGGCTCCAATCTTTGTGAATATTTGTTGTCCCAATCATATGATGTTGTTTGTTTAGATAATTTTTCTACTGGAAAAATTGAAAATTTATTGCCATTATTAAATCAATATTCTAGACAATTTAAATTGATTGTTGGTGATATTAGAAACTTGTCAGATTGTAGAAAAGCTGTTGAAGGTGTAGACTATGTTTTTCATGAAGCGGCATTAGGTTCAGTTCCTCGATCAATAAAAGATCCGATAATCACCAATGATGTAAACATTTCTGGATTTCTCAATATGCTTACAGTGGCCCGTGATGCTGAGGTTAAACGCTTTATTTACGCAGCCAGTTCTTCTACCTATGGGGATAGTAAATCATTACCTAAAATAGAGGATGTGATAGGGAAGCCTCTCTCTCCTTATGCCATTACTAAGTATGTAAACGAGCTTTATGCTGATGTGTTTTCCAGAACTTATGGTATTGAAACTATAGGATTGCGGTATTTTAATGTATTTGGCAGACGACAGAGTCCGCAGGGAGCTTATGCGGCCGTTATCCCTTTGTTTGTAAAGCAACTTGTCTCTCATGAAAACCCTACGATCAATGGTGACGGTGAATACAGCCGTGATTTTACCTATATTGATAATGTAATCCAGATGAACATGTTGGCCATGCAAACAACCAATCCTGACGCAGTCAATCAGGTTTACAATACGGCTTTTGGTGAACGTACTACTTTGAACGAACTTGTAGAGTATTTGAAAGAATTTCTTAGCGATTATGATCCGGAAATAGCGAAAGTCGAGATTGTACACGGTCCCAATCGTTTGGGAGATATACCTCATTCATTGGCATGCATTGATAAAGCGAAGAAATTATTGGGTTATAGTCCGAAATTTAGTATGAAAGATGGATTGAAAGAGGCGGTTAAGTGGTATTGGGAAAATAGAACAGAAGAATGAAAATAGCTATTCACCATAGAGCAAAGTCTTTTTCAGAAGGATGGATCGATTACTGCAAAACACATTCAATTCCATATAAAATAGTTAATGCATATGATTCGGATATTATCCGACAAATTTCGGATTGTGATGTTTTCATGTGGCATTATTATCATATCGATTATAGAGATGCTCTGTTTGCTAAACAACTATTATTCTCTTTGCAAATGGCTGGGAAAAAAGTATTTCCTGATTTTAATACTAACTGGCATTTCGATGATAAGTTAGGACAAAAATATATGTTTGAAGCCATTTCAGTTCCTTTTGTTCCAACTTATGTTTTCTACAATTCAGAAGAAGCCCTTCAGTGGATAAAAAATACATCTTTCCCAAAAGTTTTCAAATTGAGAGGCGGAGCTGGTGCGTCAAATGTCAAGCTGGTAAAAAATTCTCGATCTGCAAGAAATCTCATAAATAGATCCTTCCATAAAGGTTTTTCTCAATTCAATTCAATAGGTTATTTGAATGAACGTATATCACAGTTTTTGGCTGGAAAAGGTTCTGCTATTGATGTTATAAAAGGTATTGCCCGTTTATTTATAAAGCCTAAATATGCACGGATGCATGCTCCAGAGAAAGGATATATCTACTTTCAGGATTTTATTCCAAACAACAATACTGACACAAGAATAGTAGTTGTCGGTGATAAGATTATTGGAGAGAGGCGTGGGGTTAGAAAGGGTGATTTTCGTGCTTCAGGGTCTCATATACTTTTGCCTGATGTTAGCGCTGTAGACATTAGATGTGTGAAAATGGCTTATGAAGTTTCCCAAAAACTGAAATTACAAATAGGTGTTTTTGATTTTATTCATGATGTAAATTCGGAACCGTTAATAGTTGAAGTCAGTTATGGTACTGATCCTGATTACACGGAATGTGAAGGCTACTGGACTCCGGATTTGAATTTTATAAAATCACATATAAACCTATCTGAAATAATTATTGAATCATTTTTGAAGAAATAAATTACGCAAAATATGGATACTATAAAAATTGCCGTAATCGGTCTCGGTTACGTTGGGCTTCCTTTGGCCCGTCTATTTTCTACAAAATACGAAACAATTGGTTTTGATATGAGTCAGGCACGTGTTGATACATTGATGTCTGGACACGATACTACACTTGAAGTTTCAGACGAGTTGTTACAATCCGCATTGGAGGAGTATGGATTTAAGTGTACTACAGATATTGAGGAAATTCGTGATTGTAATTTTTATGTAGTGGCAGTTCCTACCCCTGTTGATAAATATCATAATCCGGATTTGACTCCATTGTATGGAGCAAGCACTACAGTTGGTAAGGTACTTTCTAAAGGTGATATTGTAGTCTATGAATCAACAGTGTATCCGGGTGTCACAGAAGATGAATGTATTCCGGTAGTAGAGAAGGTATCCGGACTAAAGTTTAATGTAGACTTTTATGCAGGTTATTCACCGGAAAGAATTAACCCGGGCGATAAATTACATACAGTTGAAAAAATAAAGAAAGTTACTTCTGGATCTACCCCTAAAATAGGTAAGATTATTAATGATGTATATGCTTCCGTTATTACAGCAGGCACTCATTTGGCTCCTACCATCAAAGTAGCTGAAGCAGCAAAAGTGATTGAAAATTCGCAGCGAGATATCAATATTGCTTTTGTCAATGAATTATCTAAGATCTTCAATTGCATGGGGATAGATACACAGGATGTTTTGGAGGCTGCAAGCACCAAATGGAATTTTTTACCCTTTAAGCCTGGTCTTGTTGGTGGGCATTGTATTGGTGTTGATCCTTACTACTTGGCTCAATGTGCGCAGAGCTATGGATATAATCCGGAAATTATTCTTGCAGGTCGTAGAATGAATGATGGAATGGGAGAATATGTGGCAAACCAAGTTGTAAAGTTGATGCTGAAAAAAGGTATTCAAGTATTGAATTCAAATATTCTAATACTTGGTTTCACATTTAAAGAGAATTGTCCGGATGTACGGAATACTAAAGTGATAGATATATATAATGCATTGTTAGAATATAACACGAACCTTACTGTGTATGATCCTTGGGTGAATTCATTGACTGTTCAAAGGGAATATGGCTTTTGCGTCTCTGAACAGTTTCCTGAAAATAAATATGATGCTATAATATTGGCTGTATCTCATTCTGAATTTATTGATTTAGATGTATCTCATTTGAAAAATGAGAAATGTGTGGTATATGATGTAAAAGCTTTCTTGAACAAAAAGATCATAGATGGTAGACTCTAAGCAAATGTTGCCTGAGATAATATTAATGAGGCCTATTTGTATCCTTTCGATTATCATAGGACATGCTTTTGCTATTTATTCTGGGGCATGGGGTGGCTCTTCTATTCCATATGTAAAAGAGTATCAATATGTAAACCCTATATTTATAAGTTTTCAATTATGTGCTTTTGTATTCATTTCAGGCTATTTGTTTGAACATAATATATTAAAAAGCAAAGAGCTTTCTTTTATCAATTTTATAAGAAAGAAAGCTGAAAGAATATTATTACCGGGTTTATGTTTTGGAATAATATATATTTTGTTGTATGAGAGAGAAAATTGGAATATATTAAGCCTATTATGTGGACCTGGGCATTTATGGTTTCTTCCTATGATATTTTGGGCTTATGTTT
>OODP01000973.1_pt1 | contig 20376 bp, 14 predicted proteins | sample 1671011 | NCBI WGS metagenome assembly OODP01 (sample SAMN06348113, study PRJEB24527) | human gut metagenome | biome: human gut; feature: ankylosing spondylitis patient; material: feces | host: Homo sapiens | place: China | collected 2015-10
GTGCAAAGGAATGAATATTTATCGTTTTGCGCAAATATTTGACTAAATAAATGCAGTCTTTTGCACATTTTTCACTGTTTTGTGCATTGAATTCGAGTATAATGAAGAAAAACATCGCCATTTTCGCTTCCGGTTCCGGCTCAAATGCCGAGAATATAATCCGGTATTTCCAAAAGAGTGACTCCGTTGAGGTGTCGTTAGTACTTTCTAATAAAAGTGATGCATACGTTTTGGAACGTGCGCACCGTTTGAAAGTGCCCTGTAACGTGTTCCCGAAGGAGGACTGGATAGCCGGAGATGAAATTCTGGCTATTTTGCAGGAATATCGCATTGACTTTATCGTGCTGGCAGGTTTCCTTGTCCGCGTGCCGGATTTGCTTTTGCATGCTTATCCCGATAAAATCATAAATATACATCCTGCTCTCCTGCCCAAGTTCGGTGGAAAAGGTATGTACGGTGACCGTGTACACGAAGCGGTGGTTGCTGCGGGCGAGTATGAAAGCGGAATTACTATACATTATATAAATGAACACTATGATGAGGGAAGTACTATTTTCCAAGCGAAGTGTTCTGTTCTTCCGGAAGATTCAGCTACCGATGTGGCAAAGAAAGTACATGCATTGGAATATAAATATTTTCCAGTAATTATTGAAAAGGTACTTGATCAGAAGTAGGTTGATGCGAAGGGATTTGAAAGCTATATGCTTCTTTTTCTCTCCTTAAAGGATAGTCACCTCTTAGCTTTTCAAAAAGCTCGGGATGGGTTTTGAGGACTTCGCTATCTCTGCGAGGATCATAGATCGATAAAAGTGCTTCATCAAGAGTCGATGCTTTTACGATTTTATTTTGTGGTTCAGGCGGTGTAATCTTATAATCTGTTGGGGTATTGAAGAACCGACAAAGGGCATCCAGTGACATACGGGTTGCATTAGCTTTTCCATCGGCTGAGTATCCGGCAATGTGGGGTGTACCTAATAGTACCTTATTTAATAGTTCAAGATTAATTTTTGGCTCATTCTCCCAAACATCAATGACGGTATCCGAAATAAGTCCAGTATTCAATGCTTTCAATATTGCTTCGGTTTTGATAACCTCTCCACGGGAAGTGTTGATTATAATAGGTTTCCGTTGTAAGGACTGAAAGAATGCTTCGTCTGCCAAATGGTAAGTTTTGTATTTCCCTTCTTTATATAAAGGTACGTGGAAAGTGATTATGTCGCATTCTTGCGCCAATTGTTCCAATGAACAAAAAGCTGTACTTCCTTCTTTATCTTCGCGAGGAAGGTCGTTTAACAGAACGCGCATACCTTGTGCTTCGGCTACTTTGACAATCTTACTTCCAACATTTCCGACGCCTACTATTCCCAAGGTCATTTCATCCAACCTCTTCTTCTGGAAGAGCTTTAGTAAAATAAGAACGGATTCTATATATTGAGCTACTGAAGCTGAATTACATCCCGGAGCGTTAGTCCAGGTTATTCCGGCTTCATGGCAATAATCGGTATCTATATGATCGAAACCGATTGTTGCCGTTGCAATGAATTTTACACGGCTTCCTTCAAGTAACTCGCGGTTGCAGCGGGTACGTGTGCGTACGATAAGTGCATCGGCATCCCTTACGATATCCGGGGTAAAATCTTTTCCTGAAATAAAGGTTACATCATGAGTTAATTTCTCAATGGCTTTATTTATATAAGGAATCTTATTATCTATAATTATTTTCATCTTGTTTCCTCTTTTGTGGCAAAAATACGAAAAAATAGTATCTTTGCCCGGATTTATCAGGTAAAAACAATTGTAAAAGAGGCCGAAGGGACTCCGTTTAGAGCAGTTGGCCTGACCTATTACAGATTGTACAGGTGTAAAATGTGCGTTTCTGATGCCAAAGCACAATAAAATACAGGAAAGGATTGCCCGTATGAGAAATATTCTTTAGTTTTGTCTCTTGTAGTATATTCATTAAAAAACGATTAAGATTATGGTATTTAGTAACCTTTGCAACGACATTTTCTGGAAATCAACTAACGATTATCATATTACAGATAGCGTGGATGCACCGATGAGTAATCCTTTTGAATTGAAGACGATAGAGTATTATCTGTATCTTAAAAATTGGATTGATGCCGTGCAATGGCATTTTGAAGACATTATCCGTGATCCGCAGATAGACCCTGCAGAGGCGTTGAAACTGAAAAGAAGGATTGATAAGTCAAATCAGGATCGTACGGATCTTGTAGAACTGATCGATAGCTATTTTCTTGACAAGTATAAAGAAGTGGTTCCTCAACAGGATGCAACGATCAATACCGAGAGTCCTGCATGGGCGATAGATCGTCTTTCTATCCTTGCTTTGAAGATTTATCACATGCAGCAGGAGGTAAAACGTACGGACACGACAAAGGAACATCATGATCAATGCGAAGCGAAGCTTGCCGTTTTACTTGAGCAAAAGAGAGATCTTTCCGCTGCTATTGACCAGTTACTGGCCGACATTGAAGCCGGACATAAATATATGAAGGTATACAAACAGATGAAAATGTATAATGACCCGGCATTGAATCCGGTTCTTTATGCTAAAAAATAGCCGATGGCCCGTATTCTTATTATTCGTTTTTCAGCACTTGGTGATGTCGCAATGACAATCCCGGTTGTGTATTCACTGGCGAAACAATATCCTCAGCACGAAATAACCGTACTGAGTCGCGGTACATTACAACCTCTTTTTCAAGGTTTGCCGTCAAATGTTAGTTTTATGGGTGCGGACTTAGTTGGGAAATATAATGGGATTCGAGGGCTAAATGCCCTCTATTCGGAATTGAAGGAAAAAAAGTTCGATTACATAGCCGATTTTCATGATGTGCTACGGACAAAATATCTTCGGCTTCGATTCAGGATGGCAGGTATCCCGGTCGATTATATCCATAAAGGGCGTAAAAAGAAGCATCAGTTAGTGCGACGTCGTCATAAAGTTATTGAGAATCTGAAAAGTTCTTTTCGTCGTTATGAGGAAGTTTTAGAAAGACTTGGTTTTCCTGTTATGTTAAACTTTACTTCCATTTATGGAGAAGGGAAAGGTGATTTCTCGTTGATAGAGTCTGTAACCGGATCTAAACATGAAGGAATAAAGTGGATAGGTATCGCCCCCTTTGCTAAACATGAAGGGAAAATTTATCCCTTAGAGTTGCAGGAGCAGGTAGTCGCTCATTTTGCAAACCGACAAGACGTAAAAGTTTTCCTATTTGGGGGAGGGGCAAAAGAGCAGGCTGTTTTTGATGCCTGGAGGCAGAAATATCCCACGATAATTTCGATGATTGGTAAATTGGATATGAATACGGAATTGAATATGATGAGTCATCTTGATGTAATGCTTTCTATGGATTCGGCCAATATGCATTTGGCTTCTTTAGTGAATACTCCGGTAGTTTCTGTTTGGGGTGCCACGCATCCTTATGCCGGATTTATGGGTTGGAAGCAGCTACCGATCAATGCAGTACAGCTTGATTTACCCTGCCGTCCTTGTTCTGTGTATGGACAGAAACCCTGTTTCCGCAAAGACTATGCTTGTATGAGGCAGATTCAACCGGAACAAATCATACGTAAAATAGAAGGATTGTTAATAAAATAGATAAATAGTTTTGCATGAAGCACTTATTGTATTATTTGTTTTTCTTTTTCTGGTTTGTCGCTTCATTGCTTCCGTTGCGACTTCTCTATTTTTTTTCCGATTTATTATATTACCCGCTATATTATGTTGTTCGGTATCGTAGAAAAGTAGTCAGAAAGAATTTGGAGGAATCTTTCCCAGAGAAACCTTTGGTTGAATTGCGTAAAATTGAAAGAGAGTTTTATCATTACTTTTGTGACTATATAGTTGAGACCATCAAATTGTTTTCTATGAGTGAGAAACAAATGCGTCAGCGTATGACATTTGGTGGAGTGGACAAAATCAACGAGATAATCAAGCACAAGGATTGTGTGCTTTATCTAGGGCATTATTGTAACTGGGAATGGGTCTCGTCTATTCCTTTGCATCTTGGTATGACTGATAATTTTATAGCCGGTCAGATTTATCATCAGATTGAGAATAAAGCATTCGACAAGCTATTTCTTTGGATGCGCAGCCGTTTTCATGCTGTCAATATAGAGATGCTGATGGCATTGCGCCATTTGGTGCGTTACAAACAACAGAATAAACGTTTTATCATCGGCTTCATATCCGACCAGTCACCTAATTGGAACTTTGTCAAGATGTGGACAGAATTTTTGAATCATAAATCTTCTTTCTTTATCGGAGCAGAAAGCATTGCTAAAGCAACGGATGCTGCGGTGGTCTATCTGGATGTACAGAGAGTGAAAAGAGGTTATTACCATGCCGATTTTGTTGTGATGACAGAAGATCCGAAATCGTTTCCCGATTATGAGATTACGGTAGATTATGCCCGGAGGTTAGAGGAAACTATTCGTAGGGCACCTCAGTATTGGCTTTGGAGTCATAATCGTTGGAAACGGACGTATGAGAAATATTTGAAATTGAAATCAGAATCTGCATAGCCGATAAGTAGTATTACTTAATAATAAAAATGCTTTTATGGTAGGAAGTAAGACATTGAAATATATATTTCATAGCGGTAAGAATAGTAAGCAAGTATACTATATCAGGAACTTCCTGCGCCTATGCTTGTTGCCAGATGTTTGGTACAGGTCGCAGCGGAATGCTATCTTGCAGTCGTTGGACGATCGCCCTGATAAGGAATATATTCTTTCCAGGGTTGATTATTATTGTCGTTTGGCACAAGAAACTCCTCTTTCTGGTAAAGCAAAACGAATTGCAGACTTTCATCGAAAGGGACATCGATCGGTTTATTTTTTCGATTCTTACGAGTTTGTCCGTTATTTCCCCACCGCATTGAGATGGCAATTTGCTTTTGGTGATATACGCGATTTGCAAGATGAGCCTTCCATCGTAAAAAGTCGTCCGTTGGTCGATAATAACGAGAACTCCATTCTTTTGAATATGGATAAAGTGCGGCATTTTATTTTCCTGAATGACAAAATCCCATTTGTGAAGAAGAAAGATAAGGCAATCTTCAGAGGGGAGGTTGTAGGAAAGCCAAGACGGATAGAATTCCTGGAACGTTGGTGGGGTGACCCTTCGTGCGATGTGGGTGAAGTAGGGAAACATTGCGTGCGTCCGGAGTGGAGAGGAGTAATGTTAACTTTGGCGGAGCATTTGGAATATAAGTTTGTTCTGTCCCTTGAAGGAAATGATGTGGCAAGCAATCTGAAATGGGTAATGAGTTCCAACTCACTTGCAGTTATGCCCCGGCCTACTTGTGAAACTTGGTTTATGGAAGGAAAACTTATCCCCGATTATCATTATGTGGAGATTAAGCCGGATTATTCGGATTTGAAAGAACGGATGGAGCATTTTATCAACCATCCCGATGAGGCACAGACCATTATTCAACATGCACACGAATGGATAGCACAATTCCAAGACAAACAACGAGAGAAATTAATTTCCCTGCTGGTATTTGACAAGTATTTCCGTATGACCGGTCAGAGTAAACTTTTGTGCAGTCAAGAATAGCTATAGTAACGAATGGTAAAGTCCTATCATTTCTCTTGTTAGCTGTTTTTGTTCAAATCGCCGGGCATATTCTACGCCTTTTTCAATCATGTTCTGTTGCAGTTTTTGATCGCTTATGATACGATCGATAGCATTAGCCATGCCATCGGCATCCTCGGGATGGACGTAAATCGAATCCGGGCCTCCGGCTTCTTCAAGGCACGAGCCGGTAGCGCCGATTACAGGAACTCTACTATTGAGTGCTTCCAATATCGGTATACCGAACCCTTCAAAAAAGCTTGGATAGATAAATAGTGAAGCCATCTGATAAATAGCAGGAAAATAGCGGAACGGGACATTGTGAAGCATGAAAATTCTTTCGGATAATTCATGTTTGATAGCATACTGCCATACTTCATCGGCATAAGGCGTATGCTTGCCGATAGCAATCAGAGGAAGATCGCACTTCGCTTTTTCCAAAGCTTTTACAATCAACAGTAGATTTTTTCTGCTCTCAATGCTGCCTACATATAACAAATATTTCGAAGGCAAATTATATGACTTTCTCGCTTCTTCTTTTACTTTATCGTTCGCAGTATGAAGAAAGCTCTCGTCACATCCTTGGTAAATTACTTTTATTTTTTCATCTGGTATTCCATAATACTGGATGATGTCGCGTTTCGTACACTCGCTTACAGCTATAATGCTATCTGCTACTTTACAGGCCCTCCCGAATTTATAAGCGTAGATTTTCCGGTCGATAGGAGCATAGAACTCCGGATAATGGAAAAAGATAAGGTCATGAATGGTAACTATGCTTTTGGTCTCTTTCAGGCGTTCGATACCCAATGGAAGTTCGTTGCTCAATCCGTGAAATATGGCGGGACGGTCATTCCGTAATTGGCTTTTGATGCCGCTGATACGCCATAAAGCGGATAGCTTTTTCCAAATGATTTTGTCGGGATAGCAGATCGTGCAATTCTTCTGTTGAGTCAGATCACCGAATAAACGTGCTTTTCGTTCGTTCGGTGTATACAACAGATATTCATTCTCTGGGTAATAATGGCTTAAACCTTCAATTACAAAGCGGCTGTAGTTGCCAAGCCCTGTACGGTTTTGGGCAGCTCTTTTGGCGTCAAAAGCTATTTTCATTCGTTTTATAGTTTGGAGTTCGTCATTAGGCAAAGGTAAGTGTTTTTAAGCATTTTAATGGCAGAACCGATTAAATATATTACATTTGTGGCTGTTATATTATGATTTTACATTGATATGAAGCAATCCTTTTCTTTCATGCCCTATGTGCGTGTGGTGCTTGCCGGCATCTGTAATCTGGCACTTTCTTATTTTCTGTTTATGCTTTGCCGGTTTGTTTTTTTGTGGGTAAACCATTCATATTATGCGGAATTGACAGGAACGGAATTGATGACTATCGTGCGTGGAGGACTTGTTTTTGACACATCGGCAATTATTTATATCAACGCTTTATACATCTTCCTGATGTTTATACCGTTGCATTACAAAGAGTCAAAGCGTTATCAGCAAGTAGTAAAAGGTGTGTTCATCTTCACTAATAGCATGGCTTTGATTATGAATCTGATGGATACTGTTTATTTCCAGTTCACTAATCGGAGAACTACGGCTTCTATTTTTAACGAATTCAGTCACGAAAATAACATAGCCGGAATTATCGGCATAGAAATCTTGAACCATTGGTATTTGACATTATTAGCTATCGTATTAATCTATGGTATGTTCAAGCTTTACCGGAAGCCTTTCGGTACGTTCGGAAAAACGAATCTATGGGGATACTATGGTGTTCAATTAATGTGTTTGGTTGCTATCATTCCTTTTTGTATTTTCGGCATGCGTGGCGGTATTGGGGCTGCGGTACGTCCTATAACCGTAAGTAATGCTAATCAATATGTAAATCGTCCCATTGAAACAGCTTTAGTGCTAAACACTCCTTTTGCCATGATCCGTACCATTGGCAAGAAACCTTTTGTCGTTCCTGCATATTATAATGATGATGCGACAATGGAAGCTATCTATTCACCTGTCCATCAACCTGCCGACAGTATCACATTCCGGCCGTTGAATGTAGTGGTATTCATCATGGAAAGTTTTGGAAAGGAATACATCGGAGCTTTGAACAAGGATTTGGATGGTGGGACTTATACCGGTTATACTCCATTTCTAGACTCGTTGATATCTAAGAGCCTGACATTTGAATATTCCTTTGCAAACGGTCGGAAGAGTATTGATGGAATGCCTTCCATATTGTCTGGAATACCTATGTTCGTAGAACCTTTTTTCTTGACTCCCGCTTCTATGAATAAAGTATCGGGGATTGCCGGTGAACTGCGAAAGAAAGATTATTATACTGCTTTCTTTCATGGTGCTGAAAACGGGTCGATGGGCTTTGAAGCCTTCTCTCGTGCTACAGGTTTTCAGGACTATTACGGGAGAACGGAATATGATAATGACGATGATTTCGATGGCCGCTGGGCTATATGGGACGAGGAGTTTTTTCAGTTTTTTGCTGATAAGCTTTCAGATTTCAAACAACCTTTTGCAGCCGCACTGTTTAGCGCGTCTTCCCATCATCCTTATGTTGTACCTAAGAAATATGAAGGAAAGTTCCCGAAGGGCACCTTACCTATTCATCAGTGCATAGGTTATTCGGATTATGCATTGAAGCGTTTCTTTGAAACTGCTTCGCGCGAAGCTTGGTTTAATAATACTCTATTTGTGATCACCGCTGATCACACCAATCAGACAGAGCATCCTGAATATATGACAGAAAGCGGAACATTTGCCGTTCCGATTATTTTCTATTATCCCGGAGGTGATTTGAAAGGGCATATTGATGCCATTGCCCAACAGATCGATATCATGCCTACTGTCTTGAACTATTTGGGATACGACCAGCCTTACGTCTCTTTCGGATGTGATTTATTGACTACTCCGCCAGCGCAAACTTATGCTGTGAACTATGTGAATGGCGTATATCAATATCATAAAGGCAAGTATCTTCTTCAATTCGATGGTGAGAAATCCATTGCTTTTTATGATTTCGTATCCGACCGTTTGTTGGAACACAACTTGTTGGATTCTTTTCCGGAATTACAGACATCCATGGAGGCCGAATTAAAAGCAATGATTCAACAGTATATGGTTCGTATGAATACGGATCGGCTTACTGTAAATTGATGTAATTGCTTGTGAAGATTCTTTTTTAATTTACCTTAGATTTACCTCAAATGCCAATATAGCACTTGCGGGATAGAACCTCATCATAGCTAATATTGCCAATAAATTATTAATTATAGAATAGTTTACCTAGATTGCATTCAATACTATCACTATAGACAATAAACATCAGCATAAAAGCTATATTTTTTTTCTTGCAAAAGATTAATTAACTTCATAGTCGGCAAGTCAATATTGTAGGCTGGCCTATGTGAATTATTGTAATAGAAAAGGTGTGTATATTTGTTTTGAAAAAGAAGAAATATACATTACAAAAAGGACAATGCTGATATTTAAAAAACAAAGTATTCATTTTTTCTGAAAACAAATCAATACTTATTGATGTTAGAGAATCACATAGCCTGATAGTAACTTGCAATATAGTGCATATAGGTAAATATATCGTCAGATGTTAATAGTGCTGGACGTAAGTGATAGATCAGTCCATTAAAAACTCTCTCGAATTTAATAGCAAAACAGTGTAGCAGAAGTGACAATAGTCTCTTCTGGATTCTCTGTATTGTTTGGATATGACGTAAATAATAATTAATGATTAAACTGTGGCAGTTATTATGCGGTATGTTATTAAAAATAGAATGAAAGGTTTAAGATATAGGCTTTTGCTTGTTTTTATAGGAATGGCATTAGGACGTTCTTTCGGGCAGGCTCCGGATTGCTCCCCTGCTTCAATCGGCATTGAGTCCAAAGAAATATCTAAATCTCTCTTGTTCGGTCCAGATGAATGTGAGATTACACCGATAATAGTAGGAAAAGATACTTTTAAGATGGAGCATCGTGAAAGCATAGTAATTATCGATACGATTATTGATAACAGCAACCATTTGGGAGATAATGTAATGATAAAAGTCAATATGCCAACCCCTCTGAAGAAAGAGAAAAAAAGAAGCTTGTCCTGGGCTATCAAAACGAATCTTTTATATGCGGCAACATTGACTCCCAATTTAGGCTTAGAAGTTGGGGTGAGTCCGAAGATGAGTTTGAATATAACGGGGGGATATAATCCGTGGAACCGTGAAGGGAAAAAAGGCGATAATGATAAATGGGTACATTGGATGGTTCAACCGGAATTGAGATATTGGTTCTGCGAAACTACAAATGGACATTTTATCGGCATACATGGCATTGCAACCAAATATAATATCGGTGGTCATAAACTCTTTAATATCTTTGATAAAGACTATCGTTACGAAGGGTGGGGAGTAGGTGCCGGATTTACTTATGGTTACAGTTGGCTGATATCCAAAAGATGGGCGATTGAGGCTTTTCTCGGTGTAGGCATAGTACATCTTGATTTTGACAAGACAGATAATAGAGACTGGTGTTGTGGTGAATCGCAGCATTCCACTAAGACCTTTTTCGGACCAACTAAGATCGGTATTTCGCTGATTTATAATATTAAATAGAGAGGAAAGTCATGAGACTAACAAATCATTCCATAATTATAATTTCACTCTTTTTATTACTACTATCGTTTCATACGAATGCGGCAGCATGTGGAGAACCCGATAGAGGACGATTATTAATTACAAATATTCAGGTGAAAAATCTAGGCGACAGCATAGAACTCAGTTTTAATTTCGTTCCCGACCAATTCTCTATCAAGAAGAAAGAGGTCATTTTGGTGACTCCTGTCATATCCGATGGAACTCACCAGGCAGAGTTTCTCCCTTTTGCAATAGTAGGGAAAAGGGGTAAAATATCTTTTATCCGAAGTTTATATTACCAGAAAAGCATGAAAGTGGTAGGCTATAAACAGATGCTTGTATACAATGCTAAGATGAAATATGAAGACTGGATGAAAGGGAGTATACTTGCTTTTGAGAGTTCAACTAAAATATGTACCAAACGGGCCATGCTGACAACAGCAACCGTAGACGGTAGAATCCTTCAAGACCCTGATGTCGAAATTATAGAAATTATCAAAGAGATTACGCCAGTTCAGACTACTGCTGAAAGATTGTCACAAGACTATAATTTTCTTACTGCTATTTCCAAGAGGTCTGAGTTTGGTAAGGAAAACGGTAATAAGTCTGTTTCCATTTTATTCAAATCAGGATCTTCGATGATAGATTCCGGCTATCAGGATAATGAGCAGAATCTTGATTTATTAGTTTCCACTATTGATAAAATCAATCACTCTCCGGATAGCCGGGTTACTGATATCCTTATTGTCGGTTATGCATCTCCTGAAGGCGATTATCGTATGAATTTAGATTTTGCGGAAAAGCGCGCTATTGCGCTAAGAGACTATCTGATACAAAGAACGAAAATTGATAAGAAATCGTTCGAGATGATCAATGGAGGAATTGATTGGTTCGGCTTGTATCGGATGGTGGATGAATCTGATATGCCATATAAAGAAGAAGTTCTTCCTATCATTGATTCCAACACGATTAAAGGAAGCAATGGAAAGCAAAGTCGAAGAATCGAACTGATGGGTCTGAAAGGTGGTGTCCCTTACCGTTATATGCTAAAGAACTTTTTCCCGAAGTTACGTTCGGGTACTTGTATCAAAGTCTTTTATGAAAATATAGATCAGAAAACTAAATAAAGCCATCTGTAATAGTCTTGAAAACAACATTAATAACTAAACTTTAGAATTATGAAAATTAAAAAAATCTTGGCAGTTTATGCAACTGCATTCGCTTTGCTATCCTGTAGTGATTCCGACAACAATTTGAATCCGGCTCCTGACCAAGGTGGATTAGCTGCAATTACCATTAACGTAAAAGGAAATGTCGGTACCCGGGCTTTGACCGGAGATGAAGCCGGCTCGGCTAAAGAAAATGACATTAAGTCATTAGAATTCTTCGTCTTCAATGGTGATGGGTCTTACCAAAAATATTATAAGCCCACAGCATTGACTCCCAATAGCCAGTACACCTTTTTGGTAAATGCCGGGAATCTTACAGTCTTTACGGCTGTAAATCAAAATTTGGGTGAGCCTTCATCTGCTCCTGCTTCTTTAGCTAATTTCAAGGAAAGCAGTTTATATAAAGAACTTTCTTTGGGTGGCTCAAACTCCCGTACCGATGTAAGTGACGCAACCGGATTTTCTATGGCTGCAGAAGGTACGGTCAATGTCGTGGAAGGTGAAACAAATACCTTGAACCTTTCTGTTCGCCGTTTACTGAGTAAGATTGAAAGTCCTAAGGTCGATCCTGCAAGTCAAATTACTGCTCCTAAGGCCGATTTGCTTAAAATACTGGGTCTTGATGAAAGCGGAACCGTTCCAAGTGATCTTGCATGGACATTCAACGGTTATATGGTAATTAATGGTATCAACCAATCGCTGGCTTTTGAATATGAAAATCTAGATAATTGGAAGCGTTTTGCAACTGCCTCCAATTTCAAAACAACCTTTTCTACCGATGGGAGAACTGTCGAAACTGTATATTCTGTACAAAATGATGATGCCAGTGAAACTACAAACGGTTTCTTGCCGGCCGCATATGCTAAGCCGGTTTATGTATACGAATGCATACCTTCTACCATACAAGGTGGTGACGGATCGGCTGCGACAGTTTTTAATAAAGATGAAGTAGTGGCTCTCATTATTCAAGGGACATTCTCCGGGACAGGAGTAAGTGCTGTCACTCGTTATTGGAGAGTCAATCTATTGAAAGATGATATTTGGAAAATCTACCGTAACAGCATCTATCGTATAACGATGAATGATATCAAAACCGTAGGTTGGTCCACTCCGAAGGAGGCTGAAAATGAAGGTCCGGTAGTCGATCCGACCGAAAGTACGATTACCATCAATATTGAAGTCGCCAACTGGGATGTCAGAACTGAAAATGTTGATTTGTAATTAGTACCTATATAACCGATTACTAATTCTCCCGAAGGGTATTATATCCCTTCGGGAATAACAAACGATTAACAGAAAATTATTATACCGTGAAGAAAGTATTTCTGATATTATTGATAATGTTATCCTGTTTTGGATGCACTTACGAAGGGCCCCACGATGGTTGTGATGGTGAGTCTTTGAATCTGATCTTCACGAATGACGGGAGTACGGCTAACTTTGACCGCTTGGTGGCCAGTGATATCGAATTATATCTGTATGATAGCGAAGGCAAAAAAATAGAGGCATTGCATATTCCTTATGAAAATATAAAAGGAGGGAAGCCCTATTCTATAGAACAGCAATATGTCGGAAATACTTATCTGGTAGCATGGTCATTATCCGGAGATGAGGCTGTAAATAAACTTTCACCGGTATGCCTTGATGACGAGAATTATTCGACTGCAAGGTTTATCATGGGTGAGAGGCTGACTCGACAGTCCCACGCGTATAGTGGTTCTGCCCGGGATTTTTTTCTAAAAAGCTTGATGTTCAATCAGAACCCTTTGGAAGAAAGGACTCTCAATGTTGATGTCAAACAACAGTTATGCACTATTACCGTCATAATAGAAGACGGGAATGATTTTAGGACTCAATATCCCGGGAAACTTAGTGTAAACATCGAAGGATCGTCGTATTCGTATGAAGTAGCCGGAGATAAACAATCCGGTGGCGGGATTATAATAGAGGACAATTTTTCTTATTTAAAGGACAGCGATGAATACATTTCGAGGAATAAAGTAATGCCTGCGTCCACCGACTCAGCTACCGGATTGGAAGATAATTTGGTAGTCAAACTCTTTGCGGACGGAATAGCCCGATTGATGGTAGATACCGAGGTAAAAGCCCAAAGTGGCACAGAAGTGAATGTTGTGATTAGGCCAACCAAGCTGGAAGCAGTTATTACAGCCGATTCATGGCAGATCCGTAAAGGGCTGGTTGTACTTTAAAATAACAATGTACTTTTTTTCTGAGTACATTTAATTTTATTATAAAGGCGGGGTCTCTCGCGAAATGAAAAATAGTAAAAGAATGAAAAGATTATTTATACTACCAACTATACTTATGTTGGTAGGATTTTGGTCATGCCAAACAACGATTGACGAAGAGTCCCCCGCTATCCATTCTTCCGGTGAGTCTAATGTCGAGATATCTATTGTAGCAAATCCTACAACCCGTAACATTGAGTATTCTACTCCTGATGAAAATATTATTGATAATCTGGATGTCTTACTTTTTGATTCTAACGGGAAGTTTGTATGTTGGCGGACTACATTCAAAGTCAATGGAAAGTTGCGGACTACTCTTCCGGTAGGGATCGATTATGATGCCTATTTCCTGGCTAACTGTCGCTCCTTTATAGAAAAGATGCTTCCTGATGATACGGCAGTTGCCCAATATAAAGGGAAGGTTGATTGGGAATTCTTCCGGAATGAGCTTCTCGATACAGCTCCCCGAAGATTGCTTCAGAACGATGGAGCATTTACAAATTTACCTATGTGGGGAGTACTCGAAAAACAAGAAGTGAAAGATGATGTGATCAACTATTGGCCGTTATTAAGTCTAATCCGGTCGGTTGCTTCGGTAGACATCTATGTGGTAGCCGATATTGATAACTTTACAATGAATGACGCTACTTTATACTACGTTCCGGATAGGGGCTTTTTAGGCGATGTTTCCAGTAATATCATAAACAGCCAAGCTCAAGAGGCATACTCTCCTGTAGGAATGGAAACAGTTTTGACTTTAGAGTCTAAAAGTTACAATACGGTCAATCGGTCCATAGCCAATAAACTGTATCTATACGATAATGACACGGAGGACGAAGCAGTAGATAAAAGACATACCCGCCTTGTGATCGGAGCCGTATACAATGGAACGAAGTATTACTATCCCATTGATTTTGAAAATTCCGAAACAGATAAGCTTATCAAGATTATACGAAATAAAAAGTATGTCTTCAATATCAATTCTGTGAGCGGTCCCGGATATACTGATAAAGAGACTGCTGCCGAACAACCTTCGATTCATTTGAATGTCAATGTGGTTGAATGGAATATGACCGAGGGACAAATGGGCTTGAGTGGCAATTACTACCTGTGGATAGAAAAGCGCACCGTAGTATTGTATCGTGAAATGCCTCCGGCAGTGACTATTGGAATGAATAGTAACATTTTGTCGGAAGTTATAACGTTAGCATTTAAGACAGATATAAACGGAGCGACGACGACATTGGCAAATGGTATTCAAAACAACCGTTTTAAAGTTGAATTGATTAGCAATGCAGATGGGTATCCCATTGGCTTTAAAACAACGGCTTTGGGCGATTTTGATAAAGACTCTGCCGCTGCCAATTCCGATACTGTCGTATTGCTTTCCGGAAGAATCAGACTGGAAATAAAGTTATCCCGCGTTGACCGGGGGAAAAATGATTGGGAACTGGATGGTGATATCGGTGTTGATTTGGGAGAATAATTACATGTATAATCACATAAAAAAACAAAGATAGTATGAAAAAAATATTATGGTCCGTTTTTCTCCTGACTGCAGCTATTTTCACGTCTTGTAGCTTGGACGACAATAGTCAGTTTGCCTCAGCGGGAAACGGCAAGTTGATTGTAAACTTCAGTATTCAGGATCCTACCAGTGGAATGGCAACCCGTGCTGCGATTGCACCTGAAGCAGGTGAAGAGAATGTAAAAACACTTGATCTGATTTTCTTTCAATCAAACAGTAACGGAACCGGTGATTTTAAAGGATGGAAAGAGTTGATGGCTACATCGAGTACACCGCTGGAAATGAATACCGATATGACGTTCGATTTTTCGGACCTTGGACTCAACATGGCTGACGCTTATGATATTTTAGTGGTAGCTAATATGGGGAATAACTATTTGCCCATTGACGGCTCGCAGACCTTGGACGATTGGAAGGCAGAAATCAAAAGTAAGAACTTTAAAGAAGTCAAGGCCGAAATTCAGGTATTTATGGCCGGCACAGCCACTGATGCACCGGAGTATACTACTAAACCGCTGGAAAGTGAAGCTTTACTGATGAGTACTTCACTGAGAAAGGAATCTCAAGATACCAAGATCGGTATCGTATTGAAACGTTCCGTTTCCCGTTTTGATATTTATAACTCAGCAAAAGGATACACCCTCGAATCCGTTGCGGTTTGGAATGCATATCCTTCTCTCTTTGTATGGGACGGTGAGCCGAATGCTTTTGACAAGGAAGCTGTGCGAATTGCAAGACTGTACGGGGTGGAGAGTGATGCCGGTGCTGCTATTGTGGGGAAGCTTTACGCTTTTGAGAACTATGTGGTGGCTCCCAAACAAAACGATGGATTAACCACTTGCTTGATTATCAGGGTGAAAAATGGAGACACCGGTATGGTGTCATACCATCGTGCTAATGTGCATCCGCTCGGGTCGGGGCAGTCGCTCAAGCGTAATAACGTATATAAACTAACAATCAACTCCATTAAAAAGGAAGGGTACACCACAGAATTGGAGGCATATAAAGGTGAAGTAGCTTCTTTGAGTTACTCCATTAACTATTGGGATATGGACAGCCATGGAACCGTGCAGTTCGATGGTGATAACATTCTGGCCATACCGACTAAAAAGGTGATGTTTACGCCCAACGGTGGTAATTATGATCTGGGTATATTTACTTTTGGAGAGGGAACCCTGTCTGTCAGCAAAAAAATATTGGATAATGGCTTTTCTGTAAGTTTGAACGGTAAAACATTGACTGTCTCGGCAACTGCCCTGAACAATGTAAAAGATCAGCGTAATGGCATGGTAGAACTTTCTTTTGGTAACTTGAAAGCAACGATTGATATAGTACAGTTAGAGGGTGGTGATCTTTATTTGGAGTTAAATCCGAAGACTATTTCCCATTTCACTAATGACGCTGGCGTAGCGGCACCGTCCATTGCGGTGAACAGTTCGGGCGATTGGAATGCGACTATTTATCCACCGGGAGCGGGAGCATTTTTCTCTTTCGATCAGGTGGGTTCAGCCGCTGTGACCGATTATGACAGTAGTAAGTCTTTGAATAATACCATTCCGGTTTACACACATACGGCCAATGCCGGGACAAGTCCCCGCTATGGCTTTCTAGTGGTTAGTTTGAAGGAGGATCCATCGGTACAAAGCACTATGTTATTGATTCAAGATGGAGAACCCGGATTTGAACTGACTCCGTATGTCAATTCGATTGACTTTGAATATGATGGTGAATTGACGATTACGGGAAATAATACCAACACATTCCTTGTCAATCCGGGATTGACCACCGATGGATCGACAATCAACGGATGGACATATATCCTCGAGGGTGATAATGCTGATGCTTTCGAAGTAAGGGACATGCACGATGCTGCCGATCTGAAGCTTAATCGTCTTACCGTGAGAGCCAAGAAACAAAATGAAAGTAGTAATACCTTGAAAGCCACTCTTTATCTAGCGTTAGAAGCCGATCCCACGGTGAAATCTCAAGTGATTGCCATCACTCAGCGGCCTATGTCCTTCAGCACGGGTATTGTGGGGAATACTCTTTACGTCTCTGAAAATGAAGATAAGACCCAAACCGTTAATTTGCAAGGAGGCAGTAGTATGAGGTGGATTGCGGAACTGGAACAACCCGAACCTGCATTGCAGCACATCTATGATGTGAAAATGATTAGTGAAACCGGTACTGAAATGCCGTGGGGTACTGATTATGCGATGGGAACTAAGTTTAAGATTCAATTACCCAAGACATTGTACAAGGATGCAAACCGTGATATTACATATCATGTGAAGTTAACATTGGTGGGGACTGATGTGACATCCCGTTTTGCTATCGTTAGGACGATGCTCAAGCCTATCACGATTAATGTCGCCAACCTTTATGGAGGCTATGGTGCGCTTGGAAATAGCATTCTCAGTGTTTTCCGTAATTACGGAAATTATGCAACATTCTTTGGCCCGAAAGGTGTGGTTTATACTCCGGTAACTCCCACCTTGCCGAATAATGAAAGCAATAGTGCAGGAGTGGGTGCGAGTATACCTGATGATGTGAATGTTCTCTTTTCCGGAAGATACGCCACTGCGGCTTCTGGTTACTATGATAATTTGATTACATGGTTGGAAAACAGCCCGAAGAAAAACAGGTTTGCTGTTGTTGTCCTTGATAATAGTGCTTCTGACAATCAGGCTCTGTTTGCAAAATTCAACTCATGGGGATATACATATAGAAGCAACAGCGGTACATCGGCTACTTGGGTCACTACACACTCCAATGACTCTGTATGGAACTATATTGTTAAGAACGGACCATTCAGCAATTACAATCCATTGCAAAAGATTGATTTTAATGCTCTGTTTTATAGAGATGGGATAAGCGGAACTTTCGATGCACCTGGCAGCGCAACGAAAGTACTGGAAGTAGCCGGTAATGGGTGTTCGTTATCCATTGATTTGCAAAAACGGGTCATTTTCCTTGGCGATTCTCAACATACCAATACATGGACTCCGGTTTATAATGCTTTGGCGACTACCACGAATAATGAATATTACGGTCGTGGGGTATTATGGGCAACATTGTGGTCAATTATTTACAACACAGCTCAGTACGGTGATCACTTTACAGATGCTTTTAGGTAGCCGGAATAATCGATACGAATTAATCGAAGCAGATTTTTAATTGAAATCCCTCAAGAGTTGATGTTTTTGCATTTACGCTTGAGGGATCATTTTTTTATTCCAACACTTACTTTGTATTTCGGCTGGCGAAATGATGTTTTTACAGTAATATGTTCATTCTTATAAGTTGCCTTATCTCCACTGCATAGGGATACCTTGCTTATTTAAATTATGTCCTGTAATGTATCTCCAAGTATTATCTATACCCTTTGAGTCATTTTTGATAGCCATGAAGACAACATCAAGGAATCCATTATTATCTATGTCATATAAACAACATCCGCCTCCAGCACCTTTCTGGCAAGGGGATAAGCTGGTTGGTAAACCAATTTGATCAGATAATGGTGAATAACTAACTCCATATTTATCTATATCAGGAAGTATTCTGTATACAAAAGTATCACTTCCTGCAGGGGCATCAATGGCCATAAATATAATATCTAATTTCCCATTTCTGTCAATATCGCCCACTGCAACGCCTGCACCATCTCCTTCATATCCAACTCCTGGAATTACGTAGCTAGGTGACAAACTTTTATAGTTTCCGGAGGGATCTAAGTCAAATGCGATTTGGTATACAAAGCTATTCATGTCTTTCGGATTATCATAAACGGCTACTAACAAATCCGGAATTCCATTCCCATTTATATCATTAATATCAATATCAGCCCCTTGATAATGGCTGCCATAACCTGGAATGCATTTTGGTGAAGAAATTGAAGAATAACTCCCATCCGATTTTAAATCATATGCAATGCGGTAACAGACATTTGCTGTATTGCCATTATTAGGATCATCTGCACAAAGTAAAATCATATCCGGCTTTCCGTTTTTGTTTAAATCTGCTATAGCTACTCCACCTCCAGCGTTATCCCAGCCTACTCCTGGCAGTGTGTAAAGTTTAGATTGCCTAGAAGAATATCCATTCTCATCTATATCGAATAAAACTTTATACCAAAATGAATTATCTTTAGCTGGAGCATCGATTCCCATAAGTATCATATCTGGTTTACCATTCCCATCAATATCAGCAATAGTTACACCTCCTCCATCATTTAATTGTCCCAATCCTGATACTGAACGCATACCTGCACCCGTTGGATACAATGTTACCGACTTTAGTTCTTTATTTTTTGTATAACTAGTAATGTAATTTTTTATTTCCTGGCTTTTGGCAGGATCGGCTACTAATTCATAGATTGGTATAAATGATTTAGAATTGGCATCCACATCAATAAATTTAGGAGTTGCATTTCTTACTGTTGCATTCCATTTGGAAATATCTACGGATGGGTATGTTTCTGGATTTAGGGAGCCTATTAAACCGACCATAGGATCGCCACCCACAGTTGAGTAAAATAAAGATTGTTCCTTGTTATTTGTAGCCAAGGAACTGTCGTAATTAAATTTACCATCTATTTTGAAAATATTGACAAGAGACATTCCTAAGCCAGCATCGACATTTTGTTTTTTAGAAGTTGTAGTAGACTTAGAGGAATAATATACCTCTAATTTAGCACCCACATAAATGTCTTTTAAAACATGTGTACCATATACTTCTACAATTTGGGCTGGTGTATAAGATGAAATTCTATCTTTAAATTGCTGAGTTAAACATTCACGTAATACGTTTATATTTGATTCAGCTATTCTAAATCTACTATCTACATATTTTTGAGTGAAATATGCAAATGAATAGTCTGATGTATAAGTGTTATTTCCTCCAAAAGCTACATTTAAAGATGCGCCAGCTATAACTTTCAAAAATTCCGGTTCTATTTTTAGTGATGAAGACATGTTAGATGTGAAATCGTAAACGTCTTTACCTGATGTATAGCGAGATTGTGATTCTTCTAATTTATATTCTAATATTAAGTTTCTATTTTTTAATTTATCTATATCTAGAACAAGCGCTCCACTAGCTTTAGGATCTAAATACGCGCTTGTAATGTTATACCCGTGCCCTAAAATATCATACTTTCCATCTCCTG
>OODP01000978.1_pt1 | contig 20272 bp, 20 predicted proteins | sample 1671011 | NCBI WGS metagenome assembly OODP01 (sample SAMN06348113, study PRJEB24527) | human gut metagenome | biome: human gut; feature: ankylosing spondylitis patient; material: feces | host: Homo sapiens | place: China | collected 2015-10
CCAAAGTTAAAAAACAGACTACATATGATATATATTCCAATAAAATGAATTATATAATAAATAAAAAAGGCAACACCAAGGCCTTCAATTCCCAACCAATTATACCCAGTAATATTTAAAACCAAATAAGTTGAATTAAAAAATATTGCCGTACAAATAAATATTTGGCTTTTCCCTTTAGCCAGTAAAACATATCCCATAGCCCAAGATGCAATTTTAAAGATATTCCCCAACATAGCCCAATTCACATAAGTAACAGCATTGAGAAAACTTTTTGAATAAAGTATTCTAATCGCAACTGGCATTAAAAATAATGCTATAATTATAATTGGTGAAGCTATCAATATACCTATTTCGGCTTGTTTGTTTACTTCATCTTTAATTCTTAAATTATCTTTGTTTACTGCAGCCAAACGTGGATAATAATCAGTCGCCATAGCAGTGAATATCAATCCAAAATAGCCCTCAGAAATTGAAAAACCAGCTTGAAAAATTCCTGCATCTATAATCCCTCCTTTTTGTGTTATATAAGCTTTTAAGATGTACCCAGCAATAATAGCCAATGATCCGCTAAACATCATAGCTATACCTAACTTAATCAGTCCCAAACCGTGCCCCAAAGATTTCAAAAACCGTTTCCTGGATACTCTCGATATGCTGAATATCCACGGTGGTGTAGACATCGATGCCGGCTTTCAACAACTCTTCAAAGGGTTCATTCACTTTTACCGTTTTTATCTTCTTGGCATAAACCGAAGAAAATATGAGTGTACAAACTGCCGAAATAATAATAGACGGCACAATGCCATTATAAGAAAATAAATAGAAAAGGGGGATCGACAATAGTAAACCGACAAATGAACCAATCATTCCCGATTTAGCCATATAACCAATTTTCCGCATTCCTTGCAAAGCAGCTAATTGTCCTGAACTTAAGGCTGCAAAAAACAGAACCACAGATAACCATATAAAAGACCATGTATATTCTTTATTACCAAAAGTCCATTGGCTTAGATGAGAAGCTAGTAGTAATGTGACTATAAATCCCAAAAGCCCTGTTAGAAGCAACCAACGTTGCAAAGTTTTCAATATACGAGAGACTTTTACAATATCACCACTCCCTGCAGCCTCTGAAATTTCCTTTACCGCACTGGAGTTTATCCCCAAGCCTGTAATCGTTTTTAAAACATCTAAAGTAGAATTCAACATTCCAAATAATCCGATCCCCGTAGGACCTAGCAGTACAGCAAGAATTTTGGATTTAATGATATTTATCAATATATTAAAGATCTGCACGCCTCCAAATATACTGGTTGCTTTGAATATTTGGCGATAGGTTGACTGTTGATTTGTCATCTAATTAAAAAGTTCATTTACCTCCACAAAAATATGACGTATAAGTTAAATAACAAAGCAAATTATTATCTTTGTTCCCATGAATGTAAAATTAAGCTTCATTATACCGTTTTATGGTAATGCAAACAAGGAACTATTAAATCGCTGTATTAAATCCATTAAAAATCAAGGAATAAAAGACAGTGATTATGAAATTATCATTGCAAATGATAACGGAAGAGGTTTAGGTGGAGCACGCAATATTGGCCTGAGCCAAGCAATAGGCAAATACATTATTTTTATAGATGCAGATGATTACATTTTCCAAGACAGTCTGCTTAAATGCTTAGCACTTATAGAAATCCATGAGCCAGACATCCTCTCCTTCGGTCTCAGAAAGGTCATTATCAACCAAAGCAAATTAACTCTTGAAAAGAGATTTTCATATTCAACATATCTTTCAGGTGCTGAATATATGAGTTCCCACAATTTTACAGGAAGTGCATGCCGGCATATATTTCGTAAAGAATTTATATCTTCTTTTAGATTTGCAGAAAACCGATACCATGAAGATGAAGACTTTGTCGCAAAAGCATATTGCTTTGCACAAAAAACAATTATCACGGATTATCCGGTTTACGCTTATTGTTGCCAGCAACAATCTATTACAAGTACACAAACAAAGGAAACGCAAACAAAACGGATAAACGACTTTCATGCCATGTTGATGCGAATTGATCATTTATTAAAAACAGAAGAGTTGATCTCTCAGATTTCTCAAAACGCGTTAACTCGTAGATTAAATTTCCTTACTATAGATTACATACGACAATTAAGAAGGAATAAACTCAGCATAATGGAAATTCGAACCAAAATAAAAGAATTAGTCAACGACGGACTATTACCCTTACCGGATAAAAGTTATTCTTGGAAATATTCTATAACATGTAAAATTATAAATACATTAATTTATTTATGAAAATATTACTAATCGGAGAATGTAGCAATTTACACTGGACACTTGCTCAAGGTTTACGTATTTTGGGCCATGAAGTACATGTTGCAGCAAGCCATAATGGGTGGAGACAATATAAATTTGACATTTCATTAAATCGTCAAACAAGCAGTTTCAAAGACGGCTTACTTTGTTTAGGACGAATATTATATCATTTCCCCAAATTCAGAAATTATGATATCGTTCAGATCAATCATCCCTATTTTTTACGTATACGTTCTGAAAAAGCCTTGCCTTTTTATCGTTACCTTAAAAAATACAACAAGAAGATTTTCCTCGGAGCATTCGGAACTGATTATTATTATGCAAAAGCATGTATGGAAACTAATACGTTTCGCTATTCCGATTTCAAAATCGGTAATACTTTTAAAGACACTCCAACTAATCGAATAGAATTACAAGAATGTCTAACAGGTGGAACAGCCCGTGCCAACCAAGAAATAGCAAAAACATGTAATGGGATTATAGCATGCCTTTGGGAATACTATGTATCCTATGCACCATATTTCGAAGATAAAGTCACCTTTATACCCTTACCTATTAATTGCAACGAAATAACAAGTCGAGTGCATAATATACCCGATAAATTAAATTTCTTCATAGGTATCCAATCTGAACGCAGTGATGTCAAAGGAACAGATATCATGTATCCGGTACTAAAAAAAGTACAACAGAAATATCCTGATTTATGCCATATCACTGAAGCCAAGAATATTCCTTATATTCAATACCAAAAACTACTGGATGGAGCAGATGTCCAATTAGATCAGTTATATTCTTACACCCCATCAATGAATTCACTTTTGGCAATGGCCAAAGGAATTGTAGTAGTAGGAGGTGGAGAAGAAGAAAATTATGATATATTAAACGAAAAGCAATTACGTCCTATTATAAACGTTTATCCTTCGGAAGAAGACATTTTTCAAAAGTTAGAAGATATTGTATTGCATAAAGAAAGAATACCTGAGCTTTCGGCACAGAGTATAGAATATGTCCAAAAGCACCATGACTATATAAAAGTAGCCCAAGAATATGTTGATTTCTGGACAACACATTAATTTTCCATTCTTTGACAAGTTACTATGCAAGAAGAAAGATCCGGGTACAAGACATTATATGCAATCCGGATCTATTCAAACCTATTTAGTGCAGCAATCACCTGTCCCACTTCCTCGTCCGACATTTGCGGAGAAAGCGGAAGACTCAGTACCTCGCGATGAATTCGTTCGGTAACAGGTAGATCGAGAGAGCTATATTCACTCAAAGCCCCTTGTTTATGTGGTGGAATAGGATAATGGATCAATGTCTGTATTCCCATTTCTGTAAGATAAGCTTGCAAACGGTCACGAACAGGTGAAAAGATAGGAAAAATATGAAATACATGCTGTTCCCATTCATCGACCTGAGGCAAAGTCAACAAAGAATTATGTATACCATCTATATAAAGGCGCGCAATCGTCCGGCGACGTTCATTGTTGGCATCCAATCGCGAAAGTTTGACTGAAAGTACGGCAGCCTGTAATTCGTCAAGTCTGCTGTTAATGCCCTGGTAAGGATGTATATATTTTGCAGAAGATCCGTAGTTACCCAATGAACGCGCTAAAGAAGCTACTTCTTCATCATCAGTAACAACAGCTCCACCATCGCCCAAAGCTCCAAGATTTTTAGAAGGATAAAAGCTAAACGCGGCTGCATCTCCCAGATGTCCGGCATGTTTTCCTTTATATACCGCACCGTGCGCTTGTGCTACATCCTCTACTACTTTCAAATGATAACGATGGGCAATGGCAAGGATCGGATCCATATCCGCACAACGCCCATAAAGGTGTACCGGGAGTATGGCACGGGTACGGGAGGTTATGCATTCTTCTATTTTTTCAGGATTTATATTGCAGGTATCCCAACAAGGTTCACAGAGTATCGGTTTCAGTCCGGCACGAAGTACACCGATGATAGTAGCTATACAAGTATTGGCAGGTACAATCACTTCATCTCCGGGTTGCATAATGCCCAACTGCTGGTAAGCCATAAAAATAAGTGTCAGTGCATCCATACCATTTCCCGTACCTACGCAATATTTCGCTCCGCAATATTCCGCAAATCGAGACTCGAATTTTGCATTTTCATTTCCCTGAATATACCATCCGGATTTAATCACTCTATTTATTGCCTCCGACAGTTCAGGCTCGAACGAGTCACTGACACGCTGTAATTCAAAATACTTTATCATTTGACAGGAATTTTAAATTTAATTCATAAGCATCATATACGACAGCACGACCTCCGAATCCTTCTTTCTGAAAAATCAATCCTGCATTCAGATACCGCCCCCCCTCTTCAACCGAAGTTCCAAAATCGAAATACTTCTTGTTTGCGTACCGGTCATAAAGCAAATAATCGAACAAATAATCAAGTGCGCCTACACTTCTCCCATATTCGGTTGAACCGATGTATTGAACATGGGCAACTTGCCGAGTAACATACACCACACATCCCCCTATGGTTTCACCCTCCACATTTACAACGCGGTGGAGTTCTATCTCTGCAGGAAAATAACAATGAAGCAGCATCATCTCTTTCAAAGAATGTACAGGCTGTGCGTCATAACGTTTCTCCAGATTGGCTTCTAATATCGGCCAAAAGAGTTCAAAGGCGTTGTCCGTACAAATGTTCAAACCTGTATGTTGGGCTTTTTTCAATTTCCGGCGGTGCAAGGTACGGAAAGGGAGAGGTTTGTCTAGTAAGACTACCGAAGAAATCTTGCGTTCAATCACATGTGCATTTGTACGGAAAAGAACATAAAGATCTTCCTCCGAAGGATAAGCATGATATATATGTGGAACCGGACGGTATATGATTCTCTCCACTTCCGGTATTTCCTTCAGATATTGAAAAAGCAAACGGAATATTTCCAGTACCAAATCTATTGTTGCCTGATAAGAAAGGAGCAATCCACCGTATGTCAATCCATTATGAGTGCAAAAAGCATTTCCGGAAAGATGAGCCGGCAATAATGCGATCAGTTGTTCCCCTTTGTAGAACATCAACGAATGATCATCGAACCGATCGGAGTGATAGTCCATATAATCACGTTGCAATAAGAAAGTCCCATTCTTAGTCTCCGGAACGAATTGATCCCAAATGTGTTTCAGATCTTGAGTATAACGGGTTACGTTTAACCGCGATTCTGCAATATGCTCATTCATCGTTTTATGAAATCCAAAAATTCCTCGTAAGAATTTATATAAGTTTCAGGACAATATACATGAGAAGCGAAAACTAATAAAACGGCATCCGAAGAGAAATTGCTCAGTTCATTCCAAGTAGCGGGAGGAACCAATAATCCTTCCGATTTTGATGTCAGATGATACGTCCTTCTCCCATTCACATCTTCCAAACAAACATCTACACTGCCGTGGATAGCTATCAAATATTGATAAGACAGCCTGTTTGCATGTTTTCCACGCTCTTCTCCCTGTGGCACATCATATATCCAATAGACACGTGTCACTGTAAAAGGTACCTGTTTTTCAAATTCAAGAAGTGTCAAGCTACCTCGTTTATCTGTAAATGTCTTTAAATAATCCATACTTTATAAGAAACGATATTTACCGGATATTATTATATGACTGAGGCTTTATGTTAACTTTACAACCGGAAATTAACGGATATGCTATATCGAATGACAATTGACAATAGATACATACATTAAATCTTATGAGTGAGTAAAAAGTATGAGAATACAGGCTCTATTAAACAAGAAAATAGACAGATATGGCTAACCAGCGTTTGAGATATTAACACTCATCGCGCTGGACATTAATACCTATCACACTGAATATTAATATCCATCACGCTGGGTATTAATACCCAACGTGATGGAAAAGGTTACTCATCAAACAAGTTATAAAACACTGAGAACGAATAGTTAGTAAATTCAAATGGTGTATTATCTTCTTGAACTGTTTCCCCGTTCTGAAGAACCGGCAGAACTTGACGTGCTACTTCTACGACTGCTGCTGCCTGAAGAGGAATTTGAAGAGGAAGAGCTACGGCTCGGACTGCTTGAAACAGAACTTGATCGGGAACTATTACCCCGACTGGTGGATGTATTTCTTCCGCTTTCCGTATTATTCGTCCGCCCACTTGTAGAGGAACCGGAGGAAGAATTCCTTCCTGAATTGCTTCCGGTAGAATTGCTTCGACGACTGGAAGAGGACCCTCTGTTAGAACTGTTACTTCCAGATGTACTTTCCTGTTTGGTAGACGAAGAAGCACCCGGACGGGAGGTGGAAGTGCTAGGACGAGAAGTCGAAGTACTTGGACGTGACGTACTTGGGCGTGTGGGAGTATCCGTACTGGTTGAGCTACCAGGACGGGCTGATGTACTTGGGCGAGTCGTCGTTCCGGGTCGAGTACTACTTCCAGGTCGAGTGGAAGTTCCGGGTCTTGTAACGTTGCCCGGTCTTGTATTCGTATTCGGACGGATCGTTACCGAACCGAAATCAGAACGGCGATTGGAACGATAGACCCTATCATTTCTAACACTGAAATCACCGGAATAATGAGGATGATTGTAACGTCCACGATAGTAACCATCATGATAATGGTTCCGGTAATGCGCACCATTATAACTGCGATAGTGGTGAGGTTTAGGGAAATAAAAATGATTATGGTTTACATACGTGATGTAGACGCGGAAATTCCATCCACCCCCACTTGCATAAATCGGACGGTAAAAGTAATCTGTCCGAAGGAAACGACGATATTGTGAATCAGACAACACCCACCGCAAATCCTCATTGCGTATATCCAAAGCTTCGTAATAATCATTCAAAGCCCATTCGTACCCACGGATCACATCATCCATCAGATAACGGATCGAGTAAATGAAGTCGAAGTTTATCTCATACACATCATTATATTGCGGTGTATTCAAATTCAGTTCATAAGCCATCTTATCCGTCAGGAAACGGGTCTCCTTGCGAATGCGGCTATTGCTCATGGCGGCCATACATGTACTGCTCATGGCAGTCATCCCGATGGCAAAAAGTATTAATATGATTCGTTTCATGATCAATCGTTTTTATAGGGTTATCTATTTTCGTGATACTTCTTTATAAATTCATTTATTTCATTCTTATCCATACTGAAAGTCAGTTGATCGATCGCCCGAAAAAAGTTCGGTTTATCCGCAATGCGAGGGTATATCTTTTTTAAGAACGCTTTCTTCTCGCTATCAAAAGTATAGAATTTGAGCAACCGGATACATTGGTCAGTAGTAAAATAAGAACTTATCAATGCATTGTTAAGTAGCTCTTCACGATCTGAAGTGAAATTTTGCTTATCCATCAAGTGGATGAATTGCTCAAAAGAACTGTTGCTCATCGGTGGGTCACCATACGCATCATGGGAGTTATGCCCGGGTCTATCCGGTCGGTTGCCATTTCCATGTCCCGGCCTGTGCGAATCGCGGATAATAATCTCTTTTATTTTTCCTACTGAGCAATAGACACGTTCATCAAAAAGTGCATCTTCCCTTCTGTAATCATCGCTCCGGTGTGCGGCATAAACTTCCACCCGGCAGTTCCCTCTCAAATTGGCTACAAAACAACTGTTTGTCGGCTCACAAATCCGTTGTCCGTCTACAAAGACCACAATTCTTTCACCCGGACTTTCAATCCGGATGCCATCCAATGAAAAAGCTTTTAGCGAAACTGCTGCCAAAAGAAAGAAGAAACCGAATATCAATTTACGTATCATATCTATCATTTTAAGTTTTAAAATATCTGAACTTCACTAACACCCGATTGGTTGCGGGTGATGATGCTCATGCCCTTGGGGAAGTGTAAATGTATTCATGCTAATCACCTTGTCACCATCAAACGTTATCACAACCACCTTCCACTCACCCGGCACACCAGAGGCTTCCCGGTATTCCCATTCTTCAATTTCCCTGTCAAAACGGCGGAAATCAGGTGTTCCGAAAAGCTTTGAAACTTCTTGCCTACTCATTCCTTCCTGTACCTTCATGATATTATTTGTTAGTATCCCGCAACTGGCAAACAACAGAGGAAATAACAATAAAAGCAATCTTAATCTTTTCATAACCTACCTATTTTTAGTGAATCAACTTGGATATTTTCTTTATATCACAAAAATAGGGTGAGAAAACTCCCCACCCTAATGATTCTCTCTATTCGTAAGTAGGGTTTTCCCTATTGCAATTAGGGTCGCACCAATCGGATACCCTTTTCTTCCAAAGCAACCACACGCTTTTTGTATAAATCACCGACAGCCTTCTTGAATGTTTTCTTACTCACACCGAAGATCGCATAAATATCTTCTGCCGGGCTTTTATCAGTCAAAGCAATATGCCCTTCATGGTCTTTGATATATTGCAACAGGTCTTTGGAAAAATCACCAACCTTTTCAAAACCAGGTTTTTGTAATATAAGATCGATTTTACCATCTTCGCGCACTTGCTTCACAAAAGCTTTTAGTTCCATCCCTGTATGCAAAGGTTGGAATATCTCACTGTCATATAGCAGTCCACCGAACTTATTGTCAATGATGGCTTTAAATCCTAAATCGGTCTTTTGCCAGATCAAGACATCCACCTCATCGCCCGGTTGATATTCCGGTGTTTCTTTCGAAAGGTAACGGTCTACTTTTGCCGAAGCTACAATCCGATAGCTCTCTTCATCAATATGTGCATGAATGATGTATTTATTGCCTACCTGCATTTTCATCTTTTGTTCGCCGAAGGGAACGAAAAGATCTTTCATCAATCCCCACTTAAGAAAGGCACCATATTCATTCACCCAGGCTACTTCTAGGCAGGCGAACTCTCCTACCTGTACCAAAGGAGTCAATGTGGTAGCTACCAATCTCTCGTCAATATCCAAGTAGAGAAACACATTCAGCATGTCTCCCACCTTACAATCTTCAGGCACATACCGCGAGGGCAAAAGAATTTCACCTTCCTCACCTCCATCCAGATACATTCCGAAGTCTACTTCCTTCACAACCTCCAGCTGGTTGAACTTTCCTAATTTTATACTCATATATTTAGCGGTTAGTAATCAGAACTTAATAATAAGTTAATTCCCGACAAAGATAATCTATTTACCTTACATCTGCATCTCTGATATAACTTTTCATTATCAGCCAGAACCTTTTTCAATAAACATTCTACCCATTATGTCGTTATCTTTGTAACGACAAACAAATTAAGATTGTTCAACTATAAAATAGATATGATTATGAATTTCTTAACCAACGAAAAACTTACGATTGTAGGAGCTGCAGGAATGATCGGTTCCAATATGGCTCAGACGGCTATGATGATGAAACTGACTCCCAACATCTGCTTATACGATCCATATGCACCGGCACTGGAAGGTGTGGCAGAAGAGTTGCTTCATTGCGGATTTGCTGATGTCAACCTGACATTTACTTCAGATATCAAAGAAGCTTTGACGGGAGCATCCTACATTGTATCATCCGGTGGCGCTGCACGTAAGGCTGGTATGACTCGTGAAGACCTTTTGAAAGGGAATGCTGAAATTGCCGCTCAATTCGGCAAAGATATCCGCCAATATTGTCCGGAAGTGAAACATGTGGTAGTTATATTCAACCCGGCAGACATAACGGGACTGATTACTTTACTTTATTCAGGGCTGAAACCTTCACAAGTATCTACACTGGCAGCATTGGACAGTACTCGCCTGCAAAACGAACTGGTGAAATACTTTAAGATCCCCGCTTCCAAGATACAGAACTGCCGTACTTACGGAGGCCACGGGGAACAAATGGCTGTATTTGCTTCTACTACCACGGTAGATGGTGATACTTTGACCAATTGGATTGGTACCACTCGTTTACCGCAAACAGAATGGGATGCGATCAAACAGCGCGTCATCCAAGGAGGTAAACACATTATCGATTTGCGTGGAAGGTCTTCTTTCCAAAGTCCTGCCTACCTTTCCATTGAGATGATTGCTGCAGCAATGGGAGGCGAACCTTTCCGCTGGCCTGCAGGTACATACGTATCTAATGGAAAATTCGACCATATAATGATGGCAATGGAAACTTCTATCACAAAAGACGGCATCAGTTATAAAGAAGTAACAGGTAGTCCAGCAGAACAACAGGAACTGGAAGATAGCTACAAGCATCTTTGCAAGCTTCGTGATGAAGTAATAGGCATGGGAATCATTCCACCTATCAAAGATTGGCATATGCTGAATCCGAATATAAAATAGACTCCATATCGAATAATAAGTAGGATGATCACTCTAAAGGAACACCGGTTGCAAACCATCAGGAAATGCAACCGGTGTTCTTTTATTGAAGATGAATAACTTTTATTTCTTTATCAGGACAGTTTTATCCTTTATTTCAGCAACCTCTACCAAATAGACTCCGACGCATATGAAGAGTATGGCAAACAATTGTGTCCAACTAAAACGATCCTGCCCTAAAATCAAAGAAGCTATCGTTGCAACGATGAGAATCAAATAGCCATAAATGGCAACAACCGTCGCCTTAAGATATTTTAAACCGATAGGCAACAACATGTAGCTTAGCACTGTCGGGAAAATAAGCACAAACATCAGCACGGTAAAAGGCAACCAATGTAAAGGCAATGAAAATACGGGAGCATCAAATCCGGTAATAGCCGATACGATAATCCCAGAAAAAGCCGCACCGGAAAAAGTATATTTCAACATAGTCATGGCTCCCACTGCTGTAAGGATTTTCTTACTTGCTACCAAATATATGGCATAAACTACTGAACTAAGCAAACAAAGCATATTACCGACAAAAGCATCCGAGGCCAAATCATCGCTTTTCTGCGTCAAGATGCAGACCAATGCCCCTACAAGTGCTATCGATATGCCCAAAATCTTGAAACCGGTTGCCCGCTCATGAAAGAAAGATACCATAATGATGAAAACCCAAACAGGTTGCAAACTCGTAAAAATAGAACTGGATATAGGAGTCGTCTTACTTAATCCGATCAAATAAAGAAACATGAAACCATACAATCCTGCCGCACCTAACAGAAACAGCAACCATTTGTCTTTCTTACTTGTTTTTTCTTCCGATGGCAAAAACCAATCTATCACCCAGAACGCCACCGCAGCAAACGTACAGCGAAGCGTTGCCCCTGTTAACGGACTCAACCACAAAGGGAGCAAGAATTTAAGGGCATTCATATTCAATCCGCTAAACACTTTCGATACCGCCATACTCAGATTGGCTTCCAGTTTTTTATTCTCCATAATGTAAGTTTTACTTTATATCTATTTAACATGCCATCTAAGATGCCCCTTTTCCACGATGCGAACGACTACTTATGCCTTATCATCAAATAGGAATGTATTCCTTTTGGTATACGCCCACACCAGTGCAACCAAAGTAATGCATAGATTGAAAACAAATGCAAACTGTTGCGACTTGATATGAAATACCGTAGATTGAAAGAAATCCATAATAAACGGACAGAGCAAAATGGCCAAGTAATTCATCATCATAACAAAAGCAAGAGCCAATGTGACTTTTTTCGGAATAGCCGTATGGGTAGTCTTATCATAAATAATAGGTTGAATAACTCCATACCCCAAACCCACCAAAATACATCCCGGAGCTATCATCCATTCCTTGGAAGAAATCCAGATCAAGAACAAACCGCAAGCTATGCTCAATAAGCTGTAAAATTTAGTTTTGTTACCACAAAGCTTCACTATTTGATTCAGAAAAAAGCCGGGAGCCATGATAGCCAGAAAGAAAAGGGAGATCATCACACCTGAATTCCCACTGGTAAAGTGGTATTCTTTCATCAGGAAAGGAAGATTGAAAGTAATAATCAAGGCAAGATAAGTGGCAAGTCCATAAAACAGCATCACACCTACAAGATGTTTGATGTTTATGCCATTCTTATTATTACCAATTTCAGCGTTTATCTCCGTATCCTGCTTTTCAGCATCCTCTTTATTCGTCATCGACACCGAACCACCTTCACTAATCATACTCCTTTGCAAATAAACCGAAAGGACCAGTGAAACCAGTGGCAGCAGATAAACCACAAACGGAAGATGCCAGTTTACTTCAGCCAGATAACCGGTTACGACGGTAGCTATCACAAGTGTTATATTTGTTATGGCGGAGCTAAGGCCAAACTGTTTTACCCGATATGTTCCTACAAAATATTTCGAAATCAAGCCTGTACTCAAAGGAACGATCATCCCCGAACCCACTCCTAACATGGCACTGATGGCAATCAATTGCCACATTTTATTAGAAAAGAGATAAAGTATGCCACTAAGAGCAAAAATCCCCAACCCCACCTGTAATAACCGGATGATATTCACACGTTCCGTCAGCTTACCAGCTAAAAGTATAAAAGGAATTATCAACAAAGATGGCAATGATGAAAGCATCTGCACATCCAATTCCGTAGAATGCGGGAAAATAACGGAAAGCTTTCCCAAAATAGGAGATACGGCAAGTCCTGGCAGTGCATTTAGTGCAGAAATAGACCATATACCGATGAGTGTAATAAGGGGAATTGTCCCACGACCGGTTTGTATTCTCATAATCAATTCTATTATTTTTTAAGTTAGACCTCTGACGGCTGAATTTAAGTTTTCGTTATGAACAACAAGCGTTTTGGAAAGTTCACAAAAATTCCTCCTTAATAAACGCCAAATAATGTAAAACGGGCAAACTTTCATTACCGCTTACTGTTTTTGTGGGAAATCCGACGGGGAAACTCCCTGCCATCCTAAACCTAATTAAAACTATAGTAATTATGGAAGATTTAAATTTCAGAAAAGGTGATGCCAAAACAGAAGTATTCGGTTCAAACAGAATGTTACAGCCCGCACCGGTAGATAAAATCCCTGATGGGCCTACAACTCCGGAAATCGCCTATCAGATGGTAAAAGATGAAACTTTTGCTCAAACACAGCCCCGTCTCAACCTGGCTACTTTCGTCACCACTTATATGGATGATTATGCTACGAAGTTAATGAATGAAGCTATCAATATCAACTATATTGACGAAACGGAATATCCCCGTATTGCCGTCATGAATGGTAAATGTATCAATATCATGGCCAATCTGTGGAATTCTCCTGAAAAAGCAGACTGGAAAACGGGTGCATTGGCAATCGGTTCTTCCGAAGCTTGTATGCTAGGGGGCGTGGCAGCATGGCTGCGTTGGCGTAAAAGACGCCAAGCACAAGGCAAACCATTTGATAAACCTAATTTCGTTATCTCAAGCGGTTTCCAGGTTGTATGGGAAAAGTTTGCCCAACTATGGCAGATTGAAATGCGTCAGGTGCCTTTGACTCTCGATAAGACCACTCTCGATCCTGAAGAAGCTTTGAAAATGTGTGATGAGAATACAATCTGTATCGTACCTATCCAGGGAGTTACATGGACAGGATTGAACGACGACGTCGAAGCTCTCGACAAAGCGGTCGATGCTTACAACGCCAAGACAGGATATGAAGTTTGTATCCACGTGGATGCCGCTACCGGTGGTTTCATTCTTCCATTCCTCAACCCGGAAGTAAAATGGGATTTCCGTTTGAAATGGGTACTTTCTATCAGCACATCCGGTCATAAATTCGGCCTTGTTTATCCGGGACTTGGTTGGGTTGTTTGGAAAGACAAGAAATATCTCCCCGAGGTAATGTCATTCAGCGTAAACTATCTGGGTGCAGATATTACTCAGGTAGGACTAAACTTCTCACGTCCGGCTGCTCAGATTTTGGGACAATATTACCAGTTCATTCGTTTAGGATTCCAGGGATACAAGGAAGTACAATACAATTCATTGACTATTGCCCAATATCTCCATGATGAAATAGCCAAAATGGCTCCGTTCGTTAACTATGCTAAAGATGTCGTGAATCCATTATTTATATGGTACATGAAACCGGAATATGCTAAAAATGCGAAATGGACTTTATATGACCTGCAAGACAAGCTGGCTCAGAGTGGATGGATGGTTCCTGCATATACATTGCCGAACAACCTGGAAAATTACGTAGTAATGCGTATTGTAGTTCGCCAAGGATTCAGCCGCGACATGGCAGACATGTTGCTGGGCGACATCAAGAACGCAATTGCCGAATTTGAAAAGCTGGAATACCCGACCACTACCCGTATTGCCCAAGACAAGAACCTGCCGGTAGCTACGAAAGTATTCAACCACACGGGTAAGCCACAGGCTGCTAAAAAATAAATTTATTTGCCATTAGACAATTTACGGTTTACGATTGGATGTATTCTTTAGTTTTTAGTTACTCTCTTAAAGTTAATCGAAAATATTTCAATCGTAAATTGTAAAGTGTCTGATCCTAAATCTAAAAAGAATCTATATGAATAATAAAATCTCTGTTTCGCAAATCAAAGAAGCCGTTCAACAAGCTTACGAACAGGTTAAAGGCGATACCGGTGGCAATAATGCCAACTATATCCCCTACTTGGCCAATATTGACAAGAATCTATTCGGTATAAGTGTTTGTCTGTTGAACGGTGAAAAATTCAATGTTGGCGATTATAATTATCGTTTCGGCATCGAATCCGTTTCAAAAGTACCCACAGCCATTTTAATCCTACGTCAATACGGTGCTAAAAAGGTATTGGATATGATTGGTGCCGATGCTACCGGGTTGCCTTTCAACTCTATCATGGCCATCCTTCTGGAAAATGACCATCCTTCTACTCCATTGGTAAATGCAGGAGCCATCTCTGCCTGTTCCATGGTACAGCCGATAGGCGATTCTACTAAAAAATGGAATGCGATTGTAGAAAACATCACCGATCTTTGCAACGATGCTCCGCAACTGATTGATGAATTATACAAATCCGAATCGGCAACGAACTTCAACAACCGCAGTATTGCTTGGTTATTGAAGAACTATAACCGTATTTATGATGATCCCGATATGTCGCTTGACCTTTACACGCGTCAATGCTCACTGGGTGTTACATCCGAAATGTTATCCGTAGCTGCTGCTACAATAGCTAACAGTGGTACAAATCCCGTTTCAAAGAAACAGGTATTTGCTGCCGAATTAGCACCGAAAATCACCTCCATGATTGCTTCTGTAGGTTTCTATCAGCATACGGGCGACTGGATGTATACTTCCGGAATACCTGCTAAGACAGGTGTAGGCGGTGGCGTGATGGGAGTCTTCCCCGGAGTATTGGGCATCTCCGCATTTGCTCCTCCTTTGGATAATGCAGGCAATTCAGTGAAGGCACAATTGGCCATCAAATTTATAATGAATAAGCTGGGGTTGAATGTATTCAACGGCGAGCAAATTAGTGTAGTTGAATAAAAATTCTGTCCTTTTTCGTAGAGAGGTTATTACCGGTCAAAGGGTAGTGACCTCTCTTTTTTATACGGGAATCGTATGACTATTGCCTTTATGCAAAGAGCATATCTGCTAATTGTATAACTGTGTTTTTTATTGCAGTCGATTCTGACGACCTACTGCCTACGTGTGAATTAGATGCAATAACTATTACATCACTGTAAACGCATTAAAGCACCACTTTATCCGGGTTAAAGTATCGCTTTATCAGGATTAAAGCACTGCTTTATCGGCATTAAAGCAACGCTTTATCGGTGATAAAGTAATAGCACAAGCTATGCGCGAGCATCACAGGAGAATGATTTACTATGATCCGCGCTGACCAGCAGCCTAGTTCGCAGGCTGTTGCTGTTTAGCTGTTTTTTCCGATTCAGCTTCCATCTGTTGATAATATGCTTCTCTTTCTTTATTCTTTTTCTGGATAAGGCTCGTCATGTAAACCGTAAAGATGGGGAACATCATCATGCCCAATGCCGCCAACAAAACAGACAGGACACGTCCCGTCACCGTCACCGCTATTATATTCGATCCCACAGTAGTCACATCCATAAAAGCCCACCACAGTGCATCTCCATATCCTACAACCAACGGATTCACTTTATGCTCTAACACAAAGAAAGCCAGACTTGCAAAATAAACTGTTGCCAGTAGCATCGTCAGGTAGGAGACAAAAAGACTGGATGCCTTATTATATGTCAGCCAACCTACTACGATTGCCATCGCATAGCCTCCCCGTACCAAAGGTACGAAACGCAACATATAAGTAATCTCTGGTGAAAACGTCCAACCGAAATAAGCAATTATATTTTGATAAGGAATGGCAACTAATAAGAAGATGAAATGTGTACTGAAATACCTCAATTTGTCTTTCGAAAGAAAAAGTTCAAGCAGGAAATCGAATAGAAACAGGATACAAATCCATAATTGTACTTTCATATACAAGGACTGAGTATAAAATGGAATGCCTTTGAAAGTATCCACAGAAATACTAATCACAAGGAACAGCGAAAGCAAAAGGATAATAACATGCAATACACCGTAAATACCCCTTTTACGTAAAGCAAAATCCGATAGAGCCATATTCATAAGATTTTTTATATTAAGTTATACATCTGACTTCCCAAAGAGATGAAGTAAAAACAACCTCGGTATAGCCTTTGTTTACCTGACTACGAATGTTAATTAACCAAGTTTGACTGTCACCCCCGAAAACATCTTTACTTAAATGTTGTTATAAATCAGACTTAAAAATATTTTTCACTTAAAACCTTAACTTATGGCAAATATTAAACAAGCAGTGAAGCTAGGAGTTTTCACCCTGGCAATCATGAATGTTACGGCAGTTGTATCCCTGCGTGGACTTCCTGCCGAGGCCGTTTATGGAATGAGTTCGGCCTTCTATTATCTATTTGCAGCCATTGTCTTTTTAATTCCGACATCACTCGTTGCAGCGGAATTGGCTGCCATGTTTCAAGACAAACAAGGTGGTGTGTTCCGTTGGGTAGGCGAAGCCTATGGAAAGAAACTAGGCTTCCTTGCTATCTGGCTACAATGGATCGAAAGTACGATATGGTATCCTACAGTGCTTACATTCGGTGCTGTATCTATCGCTTTCATAGGTACTAACGATGCTCACGACATGTCGCTGGCAAGCAACAAAGTTTATACACTGGTCGTGGTGCTTATCATTTATTGGTTAGCTACCTTCATCTCTCTGAAAGGTATGGGATGGGTTGGTAAAGTGGCCAAAGTCGGTGGTCTTGTAGGTACCATTATCCCGGCAGCCCTACTGATCATTTTAGGAATTGTCTTTCTGGCATCGGGTGGAGTTTCCAACCTGGACTTCCACAGCAGTTTCTTCCCCGATTTCACCAACTTCGACAACGTTGTACTGGCAGCAAGTATCTTCCTCTTTTATGCCGGTATGGAAATGGGCGGTATCCATGTAAAAGACATGGTCAATCCGTCCAAGAACTATCCGAAGGCTGTATTTATCGGTGCGTTTATTACCGTTGTCATCTTCGTACTCGGCACATTCGCATTGGGTATCATCATTCCGGCTAAGGACATAAACCTGACACAGAGCTTACTTGTCGGATTCGACAATTACTTTAAGTATATCCATGCTTCCTGGTTGTCACCAATCATTGCTATCGCCCTTGCATTCGGTGTATTGGCAGGTGTATTGACATGGGTCGCAGGTCCGTCAAAAGGTATATTTGCCGTAGGAAAAGCTGGTTATATGCCTCCTTTCTTCCAGAAAACCAACAAATTAGGTGTACAAAAGAATATCCTTTACGTACAAGGTGGGGCTGTAACCGTATTAAGTCTTTTGTTCGTTGTCATGCCATCCGTACAGAGCTTCTATCAGATTCTTTCTCAGTTGACAGTAATACTTTATCTGGTGATGTACCTGCTCATGTTCTCCGGTGCAATCTATCTGCGTTACAATATGAAGAAAGCCAACCGCCCGTTCCGTATCGGTAAAAAAGGTAATGGTTTGATGTGGCTCATAGGCGGACTCGGCTTCTGTGGTTCATTATTAGCTTTCATCCTTAGCTTTATCCCGCCTAGCCAGATTTCTACAGGCAGCAATACAGTATGGTTCTCCGTTCTTATCATCGGTGCATTGATTGTTATCATCGCTCCGTTCATCATTTATGCTTCTAAGAAACCGTCTTGGGTTGATCCGAACACAAGTTTCGAACCGTTCCACTGGGAAGAACAGGCTAAGCCACAAGTAGCTACAACAACAAGTAGTGCAACAACTACCGCAAAAGCAGCTCCGGCAAGCAGTACCTCCGCAAATAATACCGGTTCTTCAACCTCTTCTGCTTCGAAGAAAGCCTCCGATACAGAAAGCAATAACGACAATCCTCCCAAAGGATAGAGCATACATATATAAATAAGGTGTAGGAACTACCACAAAAGTCCTGAAATAGTAAATTCACCCTCACTACCATGTAATGAGGGTGAACTTCTATTTTAAACATTCTCGAAAATTCTTTTATTGATATTATCAAGACATCCTCCTCCCCTTCACACGTGTTAATCGTATGCTCCAAGAGGCACTGCAAACCAGAACGTAGACCCGATCCCTTGCTGTGACTCTACACCTATTCGTCCGCCTAACTTCTCAACAATGGTTTGCGAAAGTGTCAATCCCAGCCCAGTCCCAGGTATTTCCCGGTCTAATTTTATGAAACGATTGAATATTTTATCCCGTTCGTCTTCCGGAATGCCACTACCTGTATCTGTTACAAAAAAGTATATTTCATTATCCTCCTTTAACTGACAGCCAAAACGAATCTCTCCTTGCTGAGTAAACTTCATTGCGTTTGTTAACAGGTTGATAAGAACTTGCATCACACGTTGCCGTTCTGTCCGAATCATAATAGGATCAAGCCCAGCGTCGCAAAGCAGCGTAATATCCGGTTTCTCTTTTAGCCTGAACTTAAACAATTCGTATAACTCTCGTAAAAGGTCATTCACATCAAAGTCGGAATATTGAAAATTCAAAGTACCGGAGTCTATCTGCGACAAATCAAGAATATCATTTATTAATTTCAGCAATCGGTCATTATTCTGATTAATAATGTCGATATACATATCCTTTTCTTCTTTATCAGAAGCCGTAGCCAATAAACTTGAAAAGCCGACAATTGCATTGAGAGGCGTCCGTACTTCATGGCTCATATTCTCAATAAACGAAGCTTTAAGCTTATCACATGAAAGCACGTTCTCTTTTTCCAATAAAAGAAGGCGTTCTACATTTTTAAGTTCGCTAATATCATTTATAGTCAGTAATACTCTGAATCCACCGTCAATATTCAGACAAGTGCCTGACACATATACATCACACGGGAGTATCTGTTGTCTGTCCGCACTAAGTAACTTCATCGAAGCTTCGAACCTGCTAAAGTCTTTACCATCCTCAAAGGTACAGCTAATTTTAGCACGTATGCCACACAACTTACAGTGTTCATGCATTCCACATCCTCCTGCCTCCACTGCATTCTTACAGTGCAACAAATCCCCGACCCGCTTTATACTCTTATCCTCAGGCAGACGGTTGAGTGTATAGTAATTTGTTTTTTGTACGACGAAATTCTTATCGATTAAGAAAAAGCAAGTACCCAACTTCTGCAATATTTCATCTGAATCATGCAACTTTTGTGACACACTCTCTTTTTCACGAGAAGTTCTTTCCTGCAACTGTCTGTACTTTACGCTCATAAGAATGCCGAAAGCAAACAGAATACCCGTAGCAACGTAAGATAATATCATTGTTTGTTAATGTTGTTTTTCGATTTCCACTCCGATCATCGATTTCAGAGCGTAAAAATATAAAAATATCCCATCCCCTTCATCTATTCCGTCTATTTAATTTCAGATTGGCATTACACAAAAAATTGACCAGATAAAAAACATTGCTTTTTTTCCAAGAAGTTGTTGCAGTATTAAAAAATATACCTATCTTTGCACCCGCAAACAAGAAAGGTGCCATAGCTCAGTTGGTAGA
>OODP01000979.1_pt1 | contig 20268 bp, 17 predicted proteins | sample 1671011 | NCBI WGS metagenome assembly OODP01 (sample SAMN06348113, study PRJEB24527) | human gut metagenome | biome: human gut; feature: ankylosing spondylitis patient; material: feces | host: Homo sapiens | place: China | collected 2015-10
GGAAAAGTATGGAAATTATATTGAAAGAAGACGTAGTAAACTTGGGTTATAAGAATGATATCGTAACTGTTAAGTCTGGTTATGGTCGTAACTTTTTGATCCCTACAGGAAAAGCTGTCATCGCTTCTCCTTCTGCAAAGAAAATGCTGGCTGAAGAACTTAAACAGCGTGCGCACAAGCTTGAGAAGATCAAGAAAGATGCTGAGGAAATGGCTGCTAAGTTGGAAGGCGTTTCATTGACAATCGCAACAAAAGTTAGCTCTACAGGTACAATTTTCGGTTCTGTAAGTAATATTCAGATTGCTGAAGAATTGGCTAAATTGGGCCATGAGATCGACAGAAAGATCATCGTTGTAAAAGACGCTGTAAAAGAAGTTGGTAAATATAAAGCTACTGTTAAGCTGCATAAGGAAGTTTCTGTAGAAATTCCTTTTGAAGTAGTTGCTGAATAATAACGGCTATTTTGATAGAATATAGGGGCGATTGCTGAAAGGCGATCGCCTTTTTCTTTTTTAACAGAGGATGCCATGCTATGAAGCCAAAGACTGCTATTATCTATGTGGACCGGAAGGAGAAGGTGTTCATGTCGAGCGTGTTGAAACAGAACTGGATGATCTATCGCCCACGCTGCAATTGCTTGTGGCGTGGGCGATGTTTAATTTATAAGTTTTTTGGGTATATCTGCTTTCACATCTATTTGCTTGGAAGCCATTTGTAATATTGTGATTGGCAATAGTCACTTAAGGACACAAAAAAAGTCTGTTCGTGTCTTACACGCCAGACTTTCAATTCTCTCTAATTTGTAGTAAATTATTCAGCTACTACAGTCTCTGTTACTGCTACGCTGTCAACAACTACAGTATCTGCTGCTGCGGCTGCTGCCTCTTCGGCTGCTGCTGCTTCTACAGCTGCGATTGAGTCAGCGATACGGATAGAATCTGCTTCAGCTTTAGCTGCGTCAGCTGCTTTGTTACCACATGATGCGAATGATACTGCTGCTACGATAGCTGCGAACAAAACTAATTTTTTCATTTTCTTTGCTTTTTTAAATCTGTAATACAATCAATTGCTTATTAAAACGCTGCAAAGATATGCACTTTTAGAATAGGTTGTTCTCGATAAGCCAACTTTTTTTATAATAATTTTGTAGCATAGCTTTCTATTTGTCTCGCAACATGTTTTAAAACATGTCTAATCTTCTGCGATACTGTTGTATAAATAGCGCTTGATACTCCTCTTGGGTGTCTTCTCGAATTCTGTCGGATAAAGTTGGATTTGGCTGACCTTTTCGTACATGGCCACACTTGCGTTGAGGTTCTTCAAATTCTCATCCATGATAGTCTTCAGATTTTCCGGTTGGTTGAGGCCAAGTGAATCGAGCGCTTCATAATCGGCATATACTAAAGCGACCAACTTCTTGTTTCTTTCAATTATCAGACTTTCAAGAATAAAGGGCATATTATTAAGTTTGGCTTCTATCTCTTCCGGAAAAATGTTCTGGCCGCTGGAACTTAATATCATTGTTTTGAGGCGGCCTCGGATGAATATATTTCCATTAGAGTCCATCGTTCCAAGGTCGCCCGTACGCAACCAGCCGTCTTCCGTAAATACTTCCCTGGTCGCTTCGGGGTTCTTGTAGTATCCCACCATTACATTTTCGCCTCGTACTTGGATTTCTCCGGTTTCGGCATCCGGGTTTTCTTTATAAATACGCGCTTCCATGATATCGAGTATCTTACCGGAGGATGTAGGAACAAACTCGTTCCAAGGGGCATAGCTGATAAGTGGTCCGCATTCCGTCATTCCATATCCGATGGTGAATGGGAATTTTATTTTGTGGAAGAACTCTTCCACTTCCGGGTTCATAGCTGCTCCACCGATGATGATTTCTTTGAAACGGCCACCCAGCGCATCGATTAGTTTTTTACGGATCTGACCATAAATCTGATTGTCGAGCAGAGGGATGCTCAACGCCCATTTCATTCCCTTCTTGTTGATAAGAGGTTGGATGGTGTTTTTATAAATTTTTTCAATAACCAGTGGGACGGTGATAATCAAGTTCGGTTTGACTTCCTCAAAGGCTTTCATGATGATTTTTGGCGAAGGCGTTTTACCGAGCAGTGTGACGTGCGTTCCGACAGCTGTAGCCGTAAGAAAATCGAATGCACAACCATAGGCATGGGCTAACGGGAGGAAAGAGAGTACTTTGTCTCCTCGTTTTAGCAGTTCGGTGCGTATGCCGAAGGTAACGTTGCCTGCCAGATTATTCCCTGTTAACATAACCCCTTTGCTGAAACCTGTCGTGCCGGATGTATAATTCAGCAACATTACTTTATCGTTCGAAAGGGTGGTATATTGAATATCTTCAAGTTGGAAGCCTTTGGGGTAGGCACGGTGCATTTCGTCATCAAGATGTTTGATAAAACGCTGGATGGTTTCTCCGTCCCGTTGGTGTAGGCAGCGGAAATCGGTCAAAGAGAACACACCGCGCAGATCGCCCAGTTTCTCTTCTTCCAGGTTGTCCCAAATATTATCACTTGTAAAAAGGAAAACGGATTCGGAATGGTTGACGATGTGGTGGACATCATTCGGGTTGAAATCTTGCAGGATAGGTACAATGATGGCTCCATAAGTGATGGTAGCCATATAGGCGATGCACCAACGTGCATTGTTCTTGCCGATGACAGCTATTTTGTCGCCTCGTCTCAGGCTGCAATGTTTGAACAACAGATGCAGGCGTGCGATCTCTTCGGCCACTTGTCCGTAAGTGTAGCTGACATCTTCACCGTAATCGGTGTAACAAGGCAAATCCCAGTTTTCGCGAAAGCTATTCTCGTATAGCTTAATAAAGTTCTCTTTTATCATTGCACGTTTTTTAGTCAATTGTGCAAAAGTAGTAATAAACTTTCAGAATAGAAAGCCTTTAAAGGATATTTGGCGGGTAAAGGGAGGACTCTAACTCCTTTTAACTCCTTCTGTTTCTTCCCCTTTTAATATTAATGTGTAACTTTGCACCGAATATACGCTTGTATGAATTATGATAGATACCACTGTTTTTCAGGATAAGACAGCCGTTTACTATACTTTAGGCTGCAAATTGAATTTTTCAGAGACGTCGACTATTGGCAAAATATTGCGCGAGGCAGGTGTACGGACAGCACGTAAGGGTGAACATGCCGATATCTGCGTTGTGAATACCTGTTCGGTAACGGAAATGGCGGACAAGAAATGCCGCCAGGCTATCCACCGGCTGGTGAAACAGCATCCGGGAGCTTTCGTTGTGGTGACGGGATGTTATGCTCAGTTAAAACCCGGTGATGTGGCAAAGATTGAGGGAGTGGATGTTGTTTTAGGAGCGGAACAAAAGAAAGATTTGCTTCAATATCTGGGTGACTTGAAGAAGCACGAATCGGGAGAGGCTTTTACAACGGCTACTAAAGATATTCGTTCGTTTGCTCCGTCATGTTCCCGGGGGGATCGCACCCGCTTTTTCTTGAAGGTGCAGGATGGTTGCGATTACTTTTGTTCGTATTGTACCATTCCTTTTGCCCGTGGGCGCAGCCGTAACGGGACGGTAGCTTCGATGGTGGAGCAGGCGTATCAGGCGGCTGCGGAAGGGGGAAAAGAAATTGTGCTTACGGGCGTAAACATAGGTGACTTCGGTAAGACGACCGGAGAAACTTTTTTCGATCTGGTGAAGGCTCTTGACGAGGTAGAAGGGATCGAGCGTTATCGCATCTCTTCGATTGAGCCGAATCTATTGACGGATGAGATTATAGAGTTTGTAGCCCGTTCACATCGCTTTATGCCTCATTTTCACATACCTTTGCAGTCCGGATGTGACGAGGTGTTGCGGTTAATGCGTCGTCGGTATGATACGGCACTGTTTGCTTCGAAAGTGGCGAAGATTAAGGAGGTGATGCCGGATGCATTTATTGGTGTGGATGTGATTGTGGGTACACGTGGCGAGACGGAGGAGTTTTTTGAAAAGGCTTATGAGTTTATTTCCGGTTTGGATGTTACCCAGCTCCACGTATTCAGTTATTCCGAACGTCCCGGCACGCAAGCTTTGAAGATAGAGCATGTGGTGACTCCCGAAGAGAAGCACCAGCGAAGCCAGAAGCTTCTTTCTCTCTCGGACGAAAAGACAAAGGCTTTCTATCTGCGGCATATCGGGCAAGAGATGCCGGTATTGATGGAGAAGGCGAAATCGGGTGCGCTGATGCATGGCTTTACTCCTAATTATATCCGGGTGGAAGTTGACAACGATCCTTCGCTCGATAACCGGCTCGTCAATGTGCGTCTGGATGAATTCCATGAGGAAGAGATGGCATTGAGAGCTACTATCTTATAAGATATGAAAAAGATATCGGTTGTCATATTAAACTGGAACGGGTGTGAGATGCTCCGTTCCTTCCTTCCTTCGGTGGTTCGTTATTCCGCTGGGGACGATGTAGAAGTTTGCGTGGCTGATAATGGCTCTACGGATTCTTCTGTGTCGATGCTTCGGGAGGAATTTCCGATGGTTCGTCTCATTCTGCTGGAACAGAATAATGGTTTTGCCGATGGTTATAATCTTGCTTTGAAAGAAGTGGAGGCCGAATATGTGGTCTTGCTTAATTCGGATGTGGAAGTTACGGAACATTGGTTGGAGCCGCTTGCCGATTACATGGATGCGCATCCCGGTGTGGCTGCCTGCCAACCGAAAATTCTTAGCTGGAGAGACCGGACGAAGTTTGAATACGCGGGTGCGGCAGGTGGTTATATGGATTATTATGGCTATCCTTTCTGTCGGGGGCGCGTGATGGGGTCGGTGGAAGAAGACCGTGGCCAATATGATGTCATAGCTCCGGTGTTTTGGGCAACCGGTGCTGCACTGTTTATCCGTCTGGCGGATTATATTGATGCGGGTGGCTTGGATGGGCGTTTTTTCGCACACATGGAGGAGATCGACCTTTGCTGGCGGCTTCGCTCAAGGGGCCGGGGTATTGTCTGCATCCCCCAAAGCACGGTGTATCACGTTGGTGCGGCTACGTTGAAAAAAGAGAGTCCGAGAAAGACGTTTCTGAACTTTCGTAATAATCTTGTAATGCTTTATAAGAATCTTCCCGATGAAGAATTCACCTCGGTGATGCGTGTACGTGTGTTTCTTGATTATCTGGCTGCATTCCAATTTCTGCTTAAAGGGCAGTTTGGCAATGCGAAGGCTGTGGTTCATGCTCGTAGCGAGTACAAACGAATTCGGACTTATTTTCAGAAAGCCAGGGAAGAGAATCTGCAAAAAAACAGGGCAGATGTGATTCCCGAACGGATAAAAAGCAGTATCTTGTGGCAGTTTTACGTGAAGGGGCAAAAACGCTTCTCGCAATTGTCTGACTTTAAAGGATAATGCAAATGGATAAAAAGTTAGTAAGAAAAATCGGACTGGTGGCACATGATGCCATGAAGAAAGACCTGATCGAATGGGTGCTTTGGAATTCCGAACTATTGATGGGGCATAAGTTTTATTGCACGGGTACTACGGGCACGCTGATACTTGAAGCATTGAAAGAAAAACATCCTGATGTGGAATGGGATTTTACCATTTTGAAATCCGGTCCGTTGGGAGGAGATCAGCAGATGGGTTCGCGTATTGTAGACGGAGAGATCGACTATCTGTTTTTCTTTACCGATCCGATGACTTTGCAGCCGCATGACACGGACGTAAAAGCACTGACCCGCTTGGCAAGTGTGGAGAATATCGTATTCTGTTGCAACCGTTCGACTGCCGATCACATCATATCCAGCCCGTTGTTTGTTGATCCCGACTATGAACGGATTCACCCCGATTATTCCAATTATACCAATCGGTTCAAGGATAAGGCGGTGGTGACTGAAGCCGTAGAATCAGTAAATAGAAGAAGGAAGAAAAGAAAATAATTTGCCATGAAGATGTGGTAGAGGAATCTACGAAGAAGTCATGTTATATCCTTTTTTGAATTGGATCATACGGATTGAAATGGATTTAGCAAGTTAAGAGAACTCCGTAGAATTTGAAATATAAGGCAATTAGTTCATTACGAATTAATTGCCTTCTTTGTGTATTTGAACAGAAGTGTTCATTGAATATCCTAAATTAGAAAAACATATCAATTAGTGGATATTGAGTCTGGAATGTCTAAATTTCTATAGTGACTTTTACTTTTGATATGGCTTCCTTCTGTATCATTATTTTAACATCCATTCTTCCTAATAACTCATTTAATACTCCTCACCGATGAAGGTGCTGTTGGTCACCGATGAAGGGGGCGTTGGTCACCGATGAAGATGCTGTTGGTCACCGATGAAGGAAGCGTTGGTCACCGATGAAGAGAAAGCATTAAGAGGGAAAAAAGGGAGGAGAACAAGTATTAATATTGCTTTCCTATATTTCTTATAGGCACTATCCATTGCTACTATCATGAACTTTTTCAAGGATATATACTTATGGATAGTGCCAATAAAAATAATTCTTCCTTCTTAATTCTCCTTTCCGTATTCCTTGTAAAACTCCACTACCGCTTCTATTCCTTTTCGGAATATATCTAGTGAGAAGTTTTCGTTAGGTGAATGGATGGCATCCGATTCCAATCCGAATCCCATCAAAACGGTTTTAATGCCTAACACCTGTTCGAAAGTGGAAATGATAGGAATGCTACCTCCGCGACGTACAGCCAGCGGCTTTTTGCCGAAAGCAATTTCAAACCCTTTCTCAGCGGCTTTATAGGCCGGTAATGTGATGGGGCAAACATATCCTTCGCCACCATGCATAGGAGTTACCTTCACTTCCACACTTCGGGGTGCGGTTGCGCGTATATAGTCGGCAAATAGCTTGGAAATCTTTTGATGATCCTGATGGGGAACCAACCGGCATGAAACTTTGGCAAATGCCTTTGACGGCAACACGGTTTTTGAGCCTTCTCCGGTATATCCACCCCAAATGCCGCAAACATCGAATGACGGACGGCAACTGTTCCGTTCGAGCGTGCTATAGCCTTTTTCACCGGAAAGTTCCTTTACACCGATAGCTGCTTTATATTTTTCTTCATCGAAAGGAATATGCGCAATCATGTCACGTTCCGTCGGTGATACTTCTTCAACGTCGTCATAAAATCCCGGGACGGTGATACGGCCGTCTGCATCTATCACCCGGCTGATCATCCCGCACAGTGTATTGATCGGGTTGGCAACCGCTCCACCGAAATGACCGGAATGCAGGTCGCGGTTCGGCCCGGTTACTTCTATCTCCCAATAAGCCAGTCCTCGCAATCCGGTAGTGAGCGAAGGCAGCTCGGCTCCCAACATGCTGGTGTCGGATACCAGTATCACATCCGCTTTAAGAAGCTCTTTGTGTTCTTTGCAAAATGCTTCCAGGCTTGGCGATCCGATCTCCTCTTCGCCTTCGAAGATGAACTTCACATTATTCTTCAACAGACCGTTTTTCACCAGATATTCGAATGCTTTTACCTGAATGAAAGATTGCCCCTTGTCATCATCCGCACCCCTTGCCCAAATATGTCTGTCACGTATTTCCGGTTCGAAAGGTTGGCTTTTCCAGAGTTCCAAAGGCTCGGCAGGCATTACATCGTAATGGGCATACACCAGTACGGTTTTTGCTTTCGGGTCGACTGTCTTCTGCCCGAATACGATCGGATTTCCTTGCGAAGGCATTACTATGGCTTCATCTGCTCCTGCTTCCAGCAGCAGCTGAGCCCAACGTTGTGCGCAAGCCAGCATGTCATCGTGATGTTCCGGCAAAGCGCTGATACTCGGAATTCGGATGAGGCTGAATAAATCTTCCATCATCTTTCCCTCATTTTCTGCAATGTATTCTTTTATCATAATTTTAAGGTCGAAGGCAGGATGCATGGGGCATGGCCAAGATTGGATGCCCGGTACATTATACCTTATTATAATTATAACTGTGTCATTCTGTCCAAAAGGTAATAATCCAGTATGGTCATGGCCGCCATTGCTTCCACAATAGGAACGGCACGAGGCAATACGCACGGGTCGTGGCGTCCGCGTGCTTTCAGCGTGGTGTCTACTCCGTCGATGTTGACCGTTTCCTGTTCCATCAATACGGTAGCGACCGGTTTGAAAGCCACCCGGAAGAAGATGTCCTGTCCGTTACTGATGCCTCCCTGGATGCCTCCCGAATGATTGGTGCGGGTTTCGATGCGCCCGTTGTTGTTATAGAACACGTCGTTCTGTTCCGATCCTTTCTGTTTCAATCCTTTAAAACCATCTCCATATTCAAAAGCCTTGGCTGCATTGATGCTCAACATGGCATTTCCCAACGCTGCATGTAATTTCCCGAATACCGGTTGTCCCAGTCCTATCGGGCAGCCTTTGATGACGCAAGTCACGACACCACCGATCGTGTCACCTTCACCTTTTATCTTGTAGATGAGATCCTGCATCTCTTTTGCCTTTTCCGGGTCCGGGCAACGTACCGGATTGGTCTCAATCAAATCCAGGTCATATTCCGTATAATTGCCTTCCAGTCTGATAGGTCCTACTTGGGAAGTATAGGCTGTGATGCGGATGCCCAACTGCCTCAACGCCAATTTTGCCAATGCACCAGCGACAACCCTCGAGATGGTTTCACGGGCTGACGAGCGGCCACCACCCCGGTAGTCACGGATGCCGTATTTCACCTTATATGTATAGTCGGCATGTGAAGGGCGGTACACATATTCCAGATTATTGTAGTCGTTGGAATGTTGATTCTTATTCCAAACGATGAAACCGATAGGGCATCCTGTCGATTTTCCTTCGAAGATACCTGAAAGGAATTCTACCTTGTCCTCCTCTTTACGGGAGGTCGTGATGGCTGATTGTCCCGGACGGCGGCGGTTAAGTTCCTGCTGGACAAAATCTTCATCGATTCTGATGCCTGCCGGAAAACCGTCGATCACTCCTCCGATACCTTTGCCATGTGATTCACCAAAACTGGTGAGCCTGAAAATATTTCCGAATGAGTTGAACATATTGCTGGTTTTTAAAAGTTAGTCTATGCAAATATAACAAATCAGGGGAAATAAAAGTAGTAAATCGCTTTTTTTATTTGTCGCTATTGCGATATTGCTGCGGACTCATTCCCGTCAATCGCTTAAAATACTTACCGAAGAAGGAGACATTCGGAAAATTCAGCGAGTCGGCTATTTCGTGTATGGGGATATTGGTCGATTTAAGTTGCGCCTTTGCGTCAGTGATCACCGTTTCCGAGAGGATGTCTATCACTGTCCTGCCGGTCACATGTTTTACCGTGTTGCTCAGGTGTGCGGGAGTGATTCCCAATTGTTCGGCATAAAAGGAAATGTTCCGTTCCCGGGTGTAATGCTGGATGACCAGGTGACCGAACTGTTTGCAAATCTCTTCACTGCGGTTCAGCCCGACTTCATTACGTAAGGGCTGGGAGTGATAGATATCGCTCAATCGGTAAAGAATGGACAACAACATGCATTTCAGGATTTCTTGATTGTAGCGTGGATGTTCCCGGTAGTACACTTTCATCAATAATGCGAAAAACTCTTCGTAAATATCGGCAATCTCTTTGGGTAGTGAGAGTACGGGGTGGCTTTTGGTAATATAAATAAGGTCGATGATGGATTTGGTCTTGATGATCCCCTCGATGAATTTGGAAGAGAATACCATGAAGTAGAGTTTTAAATCTCCTTCGATCTTGTTTATCTGAATGATGCTGCCCGGTGTAAGTGTAATGAAGTCATTCGCTTTTATGGTATAATCGGATAAGTTGATACTTGCTTCGATAGTTCCGTTCATGCACAGCACAAATATTTCTGCTTTCAGCCGGCAGGGATACTCTGCGTACAGGTTTAGTATATTGTTGTCTATGCATTCGTTGCTTCCAATGGTGAAATCTTCGGTTATATCTATTTTAGGTAATACTTTTTCCATGCGTTTGTATTAATAGTTTGACTCTCCAAAGATAGACATAATTTTATAAATAGAATGCTGCAACTTAAGTTTTCGGACAATTTAAGAGACGTAATGTATTCTTATTTCTGTGATTTATAAGCGTGTTTTGAGTTGTTGTTTAGAAATAGGATATAAATTAGTATAAATAGACCTTGCCCGTCAATGAAAACTATTGCTATTTTGCAGCGTTTAATTAACAAGTTAAGGAATATGAATAGAAAAAGACTTTGTTTTGTGATTATTTCTGTCCTCTTTTGTGCCCTTCAAGTGGCACATGCCGGAACTAAAAAAGATCTGACGAACTGGACAGATGGTGGTTCGGACTATAAGGACGGGGCTTATGCCTATGATGAAAAGTGGTATGAGAATACTACATCCGATGAGTATACCATCAGCACCCCCGAGGAGATGGGGGCTTTTGCAAAGGCTGCTGAAACGGAGACGTTTGAAGGCAAAACTGTGAAGTTGACGGCCGATTTGGATATGGAGAAATACGGTTGGGTGTCTATTGGCAGTGCCGGTTTCAAAGGTACTTTTGATGGTATGGGACATACTATTACCAATATGACTTATCGGGATGCTACACAAATAAAATCATGGGGATTGTTCCATACCATAGATGGTGGTACGGTGAAGAACCTTATAATAACAAAGAGTACGTTTACCAATGAACAGTCAGGCAGTACTTGTCCTTCGGTGGGAGGAGTTGCTGCCGTCATGAAAGGTAAAGGAACCATTCAGAACTGTGGCTTTTCCGGTGCTGTCAAATTGCCGTTTGCCAAAGGTGCCGAGCTGTTGGGACAAAAGAATGGTATGGTAGGAGGGCTTGTAGGTGTCTTGGAAGAGGGAACCATAGCCAATTGTTATGTCATGAATAATGCTCCGGTCATCCCGAACGACACGATTTACGGGAATATAGCAGGGCGTTCCAGTGAAAACAGTATCATATCCAATTGTTATTATCTGGCTAATGATACATTGCCCGGTGCGGTAAATGTCAATCAGATACAGGGAACCATAAAAAATGCCGATGCTAAAACGGCAGACCGGTTCGCAATCGGTGAAGTGGCTTACTTGCTGAATGTCGATAATAAAGGCGTATGGGGGCAATATGGCGATATGCCGGTCTTGGCAAGCGATAATGCACCAGTAATATTTAAGGTAAATTACCCGGAAGAACAAGCACATGGAAAAGTGGCAGGGAACGAGTATGCCGGAGTAGGTGTGACTGTTGCTTTGAAATCCACAACCGATGAAGGTTATATGATTAAAGATTTGAAAGTAAGCAATGCGACATTGGTCAATTACTCCGAATTTGTCATGCCGGAAGGCGATGTGGCAGTGTCTTATGCGGTTATGGCTATTCCTACGGATTATATTGTGGCCTTCCCTGCGGAAGAGATCAAGAGCCGTTCCTTTGTTGCAAAATGGAACAAGGTGGATGGTGCGACAGGATATAAAATCACTGTAAAAGACGGTGACAAGATAGTAGGAGCTTATGATGCCCTTGCCGTTGGTAATGTAACTTCTGCTCTCGTAGAAGGATTGAAGCAGAATACGAATTATACCTATACAGTGCAGTCGGTAAAGGGAGAAGCTGTTTCTGAAGCTTCCAATGCTGTTACCGTTCGCACAGGTAATCTGGTAGCTATGGTTGCAGACTCCGAAGGACATGCTCTGTTGATTTCTTGGGAAAATGTGGAAGGTGCGGTGAACTATGTGGTTTCGATGACAGACCCGACAGGTGCTGTTACCACTGTTGAAACGGCTGACTGTGAATATCGCTTTACAGGGCTGAATGTAAATGCTCCTTATACAGTTGTTGTTGCAGCTCAGAATAGTAATGGTGAAAACCTTTCTGTCTCTGAACCGCTTGTTGCTACTACAGGATCCGATTATGGTGTTCAGCTTACCAACTCGACTTTTGAAGCTTGGGAAAAAGAAAGCACAGAGGCCGAACCTGTGGGTTGGAATTCATTTATGAGTGGAGACGGTAGCTTGGCCGGCTTTACAAAAAGTGTACATATGGAGAAATCCAATGTAACTCGTCCGGGAACTAATGGCAATGTCAGCGTACGTATTTGGACGAAGGGAGTTATCGGTTCTATCGTAGCCAACGGTAACTTGACTTGCGGTCGGATTAATTCGGGTTCTATGGAGGCTTTAAGTCAGGAAAATCATAACAGAACAGTAGTCGGAGATTCTGAATTTAGTCAACCATTACATGGTTCTCGTCCAGACTCGTTGACTGTATGGGTGAACTATACTTATCTGGGTGATTCGGTGATGAATGCTCGTGTATCAGCAATTATACATGATACTTACGATTGTGCAGATCCTTCATCTCCCGCCGATTCGGTTCATATTGTTGCAAAAGCTCAATTGAATTATAAAGCGGTTGATCCGGTTAATGGCGGATGGCAGCGTCTTTCCATACCATTCGATTATGAATTGAAAGATTATGAGGAGTTCTATGAAAAGATGAACAATAGCGATTATTGGAAAGATTCATTGAAAGTGGATCACTTTGTCAAACCGACATCTGCCGATTATATGTTGGTGACTTTCGCTACTAACTCAACGCCTGCTGTTGGTAAGGAAGGCGATCAAGTACTTATTGATGATATGTTGTTGATCTACAAGCCTACTTTGGAATTCTCTAAAACAGATAAAGGTACTTATTATCCAGGTAGCCGGATTGTAGCTGATTATATTTTGACTGGTACCATGTCTCCTTCTAATGTAGAGCAGGATCATAATGTGGTTTCTCTTGAATTGTCCGATGCAAAGGGCAGCTTTGAAAAGCCGACTGTGCTGACCCAAATTGCAACTGACAAGGGCGGAACTTTAACAGCAACGCTGAGTGAAGAATTGCCTCTTGGAGATTATAAAGTACGTATTGTGACTACTAATTATCCGATGGTATCCAACGAACTTGCAGTCTCAGTGGTGGCTGTGCCGGCTATTAAGGCCATAGAAGCAACTGAAGTAAAAGACGACTCGTTTGTAGCCAATTGGGAAGCCCCTGCAGAAGCTGAAGTGACAGATTACCTGCTCACGGTAAAAGAAGGTGATACCGTATTGGAAGGATACAATGAAAAGTCTACTGGAAAAGTGACAAGTTATAAAGTGGAAGGTTTGACAGGAGACGTGAATTATACCTATACTGTGAAGGCTGTTTTTGGTGCTGTTGTTTCCGAATCATCCAATGAAATTGCCGTGACTACTCGTCCGGTTGGCATTGAAAAAGTGACAGTAGAGGGTAACGTCACTGTTTATCCTAATCCGGTGGTGAATACACTTTATATAAATGGTGTAACAGAAAATAGTGCTTATTCTATTTACAACCAGTCGGGTAGCATGGTTGCTTCAGGTTCTCTCACTGTAAACCGTGTGGATGTATCCGCCTTGAATTCCGGTGTATACTTTATAGAGACTGAAGCTGGAAAAGCTAAATTCATTAAGAAATAAGTCTGTCGGAACGAAACTCAGTTGCATTTAAGATGATCAAAGATCATAAGAAATAGATTGAGTTTAAGTATAAAAACAGTATACAAGAAAAGAGAGTGTTGCATTGACCTGCAACACTCTCTTTTCTTGTATAGTAAAATGCTTTTTCTTCGTATATTAATTGTTGCCAATTAATTGGCAACGTATTGCCTGTTTGTTGGTGCAAAATGGTAGTTTATAAAAGCATTATCCCTGTATGATCAGGAGTGATCTGTCTTTTTGCGAATGGAGATCCTTTCACTAAAATGACAAGAAGGATGTTTCAAAGCACTTTCCGCTTGCTTATTGCATAGGGTAACATGCTGATCAATAGCGTAGCTGTGAACAGATAAGCTTCGGTCGGAATATATTGACCACCCACGATGGCAGCCACTGGAAACAAAAGAAACGATATACAGGTCAATTGAATCCATACTTTTACCCATTTGGGGTTGTTCTTTTTAAGAATGAAAGCCAGGATCAGATTGGTGGGGAGTGCCCAAAATAGATTATAATTAGTCCTTAATTGTTCGATCTCTGAAAACAGCACTAAGCTGAAAAGGAAACAGCCGAATATACCACTGATAAAAAGTAATATACGGTCAAACCATATATAATATCTGCCTTTCTTTACTTGTAAGTAAGTCAGGATTGAGGCAATGATCAATAGGATGAGAAATGTGGATAGGGATAGTTTGACATTGGGACTTTGTTTGAATAGGGTAGGTGGAAATAATCGATGCGATGCCATAAGCACCGGTTGATCGTCTTGGCGTACTTCACTCAACAGGTTGATAAGTCCGTTAGGATTGAAGGCGGCTTCGTATATATTTATTTCCTTATCTATGTCACTGCAAGTAAGATTAAAAAGCAGATGTAGCCAGCAGTTTTCCAATGGATCTCCTTGTTCTACGTCCCTGTAAGTTCGGCCGGTATATTGATTAAGAAATTGACTCTTGTCCCAACCGCATTGTTTAAATAATACATCCCTTAACTGTGTGCTGCAATTGTTGGTAGGTACTTTAAATTTATAGAATCTTTCTCCTGTAAGCAGGATACGGTTCAGTTCCTCCCATAAACTTTGCTTTTGCTGTTGACTCAAGTTGAGGTAATACTCATTCATCCCCCTTTTCTCGGTTTTATAGCGGTGTGCGAACTTGCTGAAAGCCTCACCGTCCAAAGAAGAAATGACGGTTCCTAGGAAAATCTTATAAACAAAGAATGATTGTTGCGTTGAATAAGTTCCGAAATTAAAAACTACATCGATTTTCAGTTCGGCATCTTGTATACGCAAAGAGCTGTGTCCGAATCCACCTTCATAATCGGGGGTGGCTGAGCAGGTGACAATTGACACGAGGGCCTTATCGGACAGTTTGGGAAGTGTGTTGCCCGAAGCATATGAGTTTGTCGATAAACAGAGCAGTACACTCAGGAAAAGTACTACGGAACTGATTGTTTGGCGTGACATTGTTTGTAATTAAGGGGAAAGGGATTATAAAATAAGACTCCATCTACAGACATTGAAAAATCTGCGATGGAGTCTGTTTATCTGTTAACTGATAAGTTTATTGTTTAACGAATTTAGTCGTATGGTTTCCGGCTTTTATCAGGTATATGCCTTTGGATAAATTAGAAACATTGAGTCTTCCGCTTGTTATGATTCCGGACATTGTGCGAACGCCTGTAACGGTATAGATCTCGTAGCTTTGGTTTTCAGCACCTGAGATGATCAGGCTTTCAGTACCCGGATTATAGTAAACGGTTCTTTTGCCTGTAACGACATCGTTTATTCCGGTTTGTGTCTTTGTGCCTTCAAAGTCAACATCGATTAATAATTCAACGGGGTAGACGGTTTCTACGCTTAAAGATAAGACCATTTTCTCATTGATTATAGTCGATTCCTTCAAATGTACTTCAACATCTCCAATCGGTTGTACCAATGTTAATGTGACATCTTTTGGAAGCAGGACAACCGCATCCTCTCTCTCTTGCAATTCTACTCCCGGAATGACAATATCTCCCAATTGGATCGCAGACGTTCCCAACTTGAAAGCGAAGTTCCTGATCTCTAAGGTAGTTGTTCCGTCATTCGTGGCAGTGAGATAGACGTTTTCCGTGCTTGGTTCTCCCATTATGATTTCATCCTGGGACACTTTCAATATACCGGTATATGTGCCTGCCACTTCCTCGTTTAATTGTGCATAAGCTGCTTTAGGGGTAATTATTGCTACAAGGGCAATGATTGCTAAAAGTAATTCTTTCTTCATAATCTAATGTTATTTATTGTTTTTATTATTAGAACACATAAGCAAAGCCAAGGTTTGCATATATAGGGAACATATTAAAAGTTACGGTGTCGAAGTCTTTCTTAAAGATCGGTACTACCCCCCATGTCAGGTTGGCACTGACGTTCAAATGAGAGAACGCCCTCCATTGGGCACCGAATTGCATACCACATTGAAAACGGCGTAAATCGTCATCGAAATTGTAAGTGGCCGAACTTACATTGGCTTTTTCTCCTGTCGGGTCTCCATCGCGCAAGTAACCATCGTAGGCTGTACCGGAAAATTCACCGGATGTCAGGTAAGAGAACCACGGTCCTAACTCCATTTCCCATCTCTTGCTGACTTTGTATACGACCAAAACTGGAACTGTCAGCAAAGATTGTTTCACAGAGGTGGTGACTCCTCCCGTCCATTGCCCTTCCATCTCTCCTCCATCGTTTGCTATCATTTTCATGTGATAGTTTTTGACTGTGGCATCAGTTTTCATTCCTTTTGTTTCCAGACGGATCCCCGCGCTGATTCCCCATTTATTTTCGAACATTTTCACCACATCGCCTTCTATCGAAAAGGCGGTAGTAGGATTGTAGCTGTTGATTTTCCGTATTTCTGCCGGTAGGGGGATGGGAGAAGTTCCACCGATATTGAATCCGGCTTTCAGTCTGTATTCCAATCCGATGGTCAGTGATTTTAAGATGCTTTTATTTCTATCTTCCTGTGCTTGAGCTATCATGGAAAAACCCAACATTAGAAACAGGAGGTAAGCTATTTTTTTATTCATAAGTGTCTTAGTGTTAATGTTTATTTGTCCCCTTCAAGGATTAGTTTCGCTTCGTCAATAATCAAAGTACTTCCTATAGCACCTTTAAAATAGGCACCATCCCGGCTGGATGAAAAGACGATTGCAGTATAATATTCACCTTGCGACAATTTTTTCTGGTCCGGTTCTCTGCGGTATTCAAAAGGCATGTACAGCTTTTTATATTCACGGGTAGCTTCGGGATCTTTTACCCTGGCAATGCCTATGATACAATCGTCATCGAATTGGATGGAACCGTCCAACCTTTTGCCATCCTTTGATTCATAAAGAATGGCATAGATATCGAATACGTCCGTTACACTGTTTATGATGTTCTTGTTCTCATCCTGATAATTAGCTCCCGGTGTGTATTTATACCATACTTCAAAAGCTATCGGATGGCGGTTGAATGCCATCGGGATGCCGAATTGAGTGGCTTTCAAAGCTTGTTCGGGACCCATTCCGGCCACGGAAGCATTGAAGGAACCGATGAACAGGTTGCCGGCAGCCAGAGGCATATTCATCATATCTCCGAAAGCACCTGTAGGCTTCGTCTCCAATCTGACTCCCTTTCCTTGATATCCCATTTCATAGGAAGTGGTCGGATAAATGAGAGGATTGGTTAGCTTTTCTCCACTTTCCGTAACATAACCCGTCAAGGCGTACCCGGCATTTGCCGTAGCCCAGATGGATTGCTTCTGTCCGGTATTGCTTATTTCATAGAATCCGTGCCATTGCTTTCCTCTGGCACCTTCTATGATTTCCCAATGTTCGAAGTTAAACTCTGTTTTCACATTGGTAGTGTCTACGAATACTTTATATTCCTTTTTCCATAGTCCGTCTTGTGACGTTACCACATATTTTTGGACGGTAGAAAAGTCCCTTTCCGTTGCGCTGGGCGGATTGATGGTAGCTCCTTCCGTTAGCTTGAACAACGGGGCAAGCGTTTTTATGTCAGTGGTGGAATTGGCCATGATTATAACCGTATTATTAGTTATAATAGGCGGCATTTTTAATACCGAGGGATCAGAAAGCGTGCAAGATACAATATCTGCTTCCGCGTTCGGTGCTTCTTCTTGGATGCAAGCTGAAAAACCTAAGCAAAGAAATACACCGGTTATGATTGATTTGAATTTCATTCTGTTTATTGATTGATAATTGTTGAGACTATGTGCTATATATAAAATCAGTTTGCAAATTTACGGGGAAATTCTTATTTATCAAATCTTTAAATTCTCTTTTTATGTTCTTTTTGTATTATTGATGCCAATTTCTTGTTTAAGTCTTTTAAAATAAGGTCTATTCTTTTTATTTTGTGTCCTATTCCTAAGATCGCTGCTTTGCCCTCTGTTCCGGTGTATTAACTTAAAGGGGTTGCATTTGTTATAAATTTGCGGAATATATGCAGTTCCTTTTCTTTTCTTGTTTATTCAGAGTATATTTTCTACTTTTGTAGAAACTTTAAAAAACGACGATTTCACCGGGGTAGATGCTATATTATCTGTAGTACCTTATTATAACAAACCTTCTCAAGAAGGCATATACCAACATTATAAAGCGATTGCAGAAGCAACAGAATTACCTATTGTTTTATACAATGTGCCAGGGCGTACAGGAGTAAACATGACAGCCGAAACAACCTTACGAATCGCCCGTGATTTCAAAAATGTAATTGCAATAAAAGAGGCATCTGGAAATATCACCCAAATGGATGACATCATCAAAAATAAGCCGATCAATTTTGATGTCATTTCAGGAGATGACGGTATAACCTTTCCTCTCATCACATTAGGAGCCGTTGGTGTAATATCGGTCATTGGAAATGCATTCCCACGTGAATTTAGCCGTATGACAAGGTTGGCACTACAAGGTGACTTTACAAATGCACTCACTATTCATCATAAATTCACCGAATTATTCAATCTATTATTTGTTGATGGTAACCCTGCTGGAGTAAAATCAATGTTGAATGCAATGGGAATGATCGAGAACAAGCTTCGGTTACCACTCGTTCCAACTAGAATAACAACTTTTGAAGCTATCCGGAATGTGTTGAATGAACTAAACATTAAATGTTAAATGACAGCAATATATCTTTATTAGAAAAAGAACATATATTCATGGAATTCCCTTAAGCTGAGAACATAAGGCAACTAATTCATTGTGATTTAGTGGGTCAATGTAAAAAGCTGAGGGGTAAATTTATAAATTGTTATCTTTGTCTCCAAATTCATAGCTTATGGAGTTAAACGGTTATCGCCTTCTTCTTCCTGAAGGCACTTTAGATTACTTTGATCTTGTTGATGTGAAGGAAAGCGTAAATGAAGTTGTGATCTATCTTGAGGAGAAAAATATCGTTCCTGAGAAGTATACAGATCAGGATACTGAGAGTAAAGGCTTTTATGATCCTGTTATTGTTCAGGATTTTCCTCTCCGTGGCAAGAAGGTCTTCCTTAATATTCGTCGTCGTCGCTGGCTCTTAAAGAAGCATAATGAGTATATCTCTCGTAACTGGCGTATGGTGGCTGAAGGTACTCGTATGACGCAAGATTTTGCGTCTTTTTTAAAAGAACTATATTGATAGCTATCCGATCAGTTGCAAGCTCTTAGGTGTTTTATCTGGAGTTGACGGGGATTTATTGGAGCGTCAATACCGTAACCATCTAAGTGGTTATCTCCATTGGGACCAACTTGTTCATGCAGAGGATTGGCTACTATTCGAAAAGAATATCGGTGCTTATATCTGTATTGATGAAGTAGCCCTCTCGCGTGGAGAACTCTATACTGTACTGACCAATAAAGAAGCTCACGGTGGTAAAGGTAGTATGATTGCTATCATTAAAGGTACGGACGTTCATACGGTCACTTCTGTCCTGCTTAAGCTATCCCGTCGCCGCCGTTACCAAGTGCGCGAGATTACTTTGGATATGGCTCCTAACATGGAGCAGATTGCACGCATCTGCTTTCCTGCGGCCAAACGTGTTACCGATCGCTTTCACGTACAGAAGTTAGCTTATGAAGCGGTGCAAGAGATGCGGGTAAAAGCTCGCTGGGAGGCTTTGGATGAAGAGTCCACTCAGATTGCTTATGCAAAGGCCTGTGGAAAGATGTATCATGCACCTGTTTTCGCTAATGGAGATACAAGAAAGCAGTTGTTAGCGAGAAGTATTTATCTGCTTTACAAGAAGGAATCCTTATGGACTCAGTCTCAAAGAATACGGGCTGAAATTCTTTTCAAGGAATATCCCGATATAAAGAAAGGATATTATCTGTCTATGCGGTTAGGCTTAATCTATCATCAGTGTAAGTTTAAGGATATTGCTTTGACAAGGCTGGCAAGGTGGTATGATGAAGTAGATAAATCAGGGTTCCTCACCTTTGGAAGGGTCGCACGTTCTATACAAACACATTATCTGGATATAATCAATTTTTTTGAAAGGAGGGCAACCAATGCCGCAGCTGAGTCATTCAATGCTAAAATCAAAGCATTTAGAGCACAGTTCAGAGGAGTAAGAGATAGAGCTTTTTTCTTATATAGACTTGCTAAATTATATGCTTAAATATAAAATCCCTCAGATTGTTACGTTGACCCGCATTTTGCATAAAAGGGGAGATGGGCAGAAACTAAAAATCCCCGATAACTGTTGATTATCAGGGATTTTCTTCGATTTTCATCTTTGTTTGGTGATCCGCCTGGGGCTCGAACCCAGGACCCCAACATTAAAAGTGTTGTGC
>OODP01000984.1_pt1 | contig 20192 bp, 24 predicted proteins | sample 1671011 | NCBI WGS metagenome assembly OODP01 (sample SAMN06348113, study PRJEB24527) | human gut metagenome | biome: human gut; feature: ankylosing spondylitis patient; material: feces | host: Homo sapiens | place: China | collected 2015-10
TTGGCTTACTGATTTTCTGTTGCCAAAGTGTTGCCATGAGCATTATTACAATTCATCTAACATGGATTCAAATTTTCTCTTTTTTCCAAAAGTATTAATATCTATTTTATCTAATTCACCAAAAACATAATTCATTCTTTGTGTTACCCACTTTATTGCTCTCTTTACCTTATCATATAATGCGTCCTCCCTAAGTTGTTCAAACGTTATTCCTATTTGCACAACTTTTTTCCCATATTTCTCTTTTAATTCACTAATAGTTTCTCCATACTCCTCATCACATTCCATATCTACATACTCATAATGCAAATAATGCAACATACATACAAATATCGTGTGGTAGTATGCTTGATTAATCTGGACGTATATTCTTTCCCCTCGATTTTCAGAAAAATGAACTGATATTCCTGAATACATATATTCTATAAACCAATCCTCGGAACATCCATTTGCCTCATATAAATCGTATAACTCACAAAGTGGATTGTACAAAATATTCTTCATAAATCTATCTGGCTGGAGTTCACATAATATGTCAAGAAAATCTGTAGTCATTCTCCCAGACATTGCTCTCAACCAAGATAAAATAAACTGACGTTGTTCTTCATCACTCAACTGTGTTGTATAAACAGCTGCAAAGTACTCTTGGAACGATCTATGTGAAAAGCGATAATTTAATCCTTCATGTACCAACATACACACTGCTTTTGTCATATCCTCCAAGTAGTCACTTTCTCTAAAAGTACCATAAGAATACACTTTCTCTTTAGCTTTTTGTATATTCTCTAAAGCACTTTTTTCTGTAAATTCATATTGATTTTTAAAGAAAGATCTAAAGCAAAAATACGAGAATACTTTTTTAAAATCTTCATACCCCAGCCCAGATAGTTTCTCCCTTTTGTATTTACCCTTTTTCATAGCATCATGTTTGTGAAATAGAGCTGAAAAGGCCTGCTCATAAAAATCCGTCTTGCTATCCGGTATCGAAACTCGTTCTTCAAAAGTCATCAACATTATCGTTAATAGTAAGGGATTAGAGGCGAAGGATTCATACTTTTCAAATAATTCTTCATCCAATTGCTTATAGAATTTATTTTTTATTTCTATATCATAATCTAATTTAGAAATTAAAGATAACGCTTGTTCTTTGTTTAAAGCAATTGCTGAATATTCTTTGAAGTCTGACCAGCCTACAAATTCATCTAACGGTCTAGAAGACAAAATAATATGATTCTCAGAATATTTGTTGCTGAAATCAATTATTTCTTGCGTTACCTTTTGTGCATTTGCATTCTTCACTTCATCATAACCATCAAATAAAATTACATAACACCCCGTTTCTAAACTATATCTAAAATATTCTTCCTCAAGCTTAAATCCAAAAATTCCAAGTGTGTTATATATATACTTTTCAATAGATATATTTTCTGGTATATACTCATTCAATCCCCTTAATTCTACCAATATAGGTATATATGATGTTGCATGTATAGTATTTAAAAAAAAGTGTTTCATCAACATGCTTTTTCCTATTCCACCAGTACCTGTGATAATTATTTTATTCCCTATATCCAATATATTATTCACATTGGACGTATCAATAATATGTTGCCGATTACTTATTCCCATACACTCAAAAAAAGAATACAGATAATGTGGAGTTTGTCCATATAAAATAGTTTTAGCCATGCCTATATGCTGTTCCGCTTCTAGTAAATATTTCTCAAACGCAGTACCATAGTCGATATCTTCCTTGTTTACAATATCTTTATATACTTTACCTAATTTTTTAACAACAAAACACGCTGTATTTTTTGCCAACTCACTAATCACTTCTGCACTTATCTTATTTACATTAATTTCTTCAGCCATAATTTCCTCCTATGTTCCTTTATAATTATACTAAAAGGCACTTAACCTTTTATATTAATCTTTTGACAATTATCAACTCCAATGGCAACAAAAACGATCTTACATTTGCAACAATAAGAATACAGCAGGCAATCCTATAGACTACCTGCCATATAAAATAATCAGAGTCAAATTGAAATTATTCAAACTCCGCTTCGAGTTCTTTATTTCTTGTTATAAACCGACTTTTTTGATATAAAATACGACCTTTTTATCGCATTTATTGCGTCTCGTCTCCACCATCGCATTTTTTCTGTCCCATAATTGACCCGTCTTGAATTGGTGTACCGTCCTTAACCGGATTTCCTATGGACTCTAATAATTGCTTCAAATGTTCCTCTCTTTCTAAGACCGAACCTCTAAATGGTGGTTTCTTATCAAAAAGGTATGATGCACCATCTAAGATGTCTATAATTATACTACACAATGAAACATATCGCAACGACATTTCAGTAAATGTTTCCTCTGACAAAGGGAAATCCCCAGCAGATATACTACTGGAGATTTCAGTTAAACTATATTTCATTTCTTGTATTGTATCCAAGATTTTTTTAATATTTACCTTACTACCGACAACACAAATATTAGAATATATACAGCTCTTAGCAATAAAATCCTTCTTACTCATTCCGCTAAGTGCTGCTTTTTCTTCTATAATAATACGCTCCCATTCTTCTGGTCTAAAAGCAATAGTCTTATTCTTATGTACCCCTGGCATTGTTAGTCCTCCTCACCATTGTAAAGTTTATCCAACATATCTGCTGCCTCCTTAGCATCTTTATCAAACATATGGGCATAAATGTTTAATGTTGTTTTTATACTCTTATGTCCTAATCGTCTTGAAATAACAGCCACATTTACACCTTGAGAAATCAATAAAGATGCGTGACTATGTCGTAAATCATGTACCCTTATTGGAGTAAGTCCTGCAAGCTCTGCTCCTCTCTTAATTTCCTTTTCAAGATGGCTTTTGGTAACAACAAACAATCTATCCTTAGCACCTCTACCATATAACATTCCACAGTAATCTTTCATTTCATCCACCACAAATTGTGGCAAATAAATTATTCTGATACTAGACTTAGTCTTAGGTAAAGAAATTACATCTTTTCCATCTGTACGATTTAAAGACTTTGTTACACTCAGGGTCTTTTTTTCAAAATCAATATCCGCAATATTCAAGGCTAAAAGTTCTCCTAATCTGATACCTGTCCAGTACAATAAGAAAAAAGCATATTTAACTACAGGTTTATCTGAAACTGCATTTAAAAATCGTTCCATCTCTTCCTGCATCCAAATCCCCATATTTCCAGAATCTTTATTTCATATCCCCCCTGCTACCTTACAAGGATTAAATGATAAATTGTAAATTCTGCACGCATGATTGAAAATGGCACTTAACTGACCATGTATTGTGTTAAGATAAGAGTCAGAAAACCCCTTCTTCTTAATCTTATTTTGCCATTTAATAATATCTTCCGCAGTAATACTTGCTAACTCCCTATCTTTGAAGTATGGCATAATACGTAAAGCAACAATGTGCTCTTTTGTTGCCAGAGTGCTGGCTCTTAAGTCGGCACTCTGATTTTCAAGATACTCCTGATAAAATGATTGAAATGTCATACAAACATCTGATTGCTCTTTTCTTATAAACTCATTCATCCAAGCAGTAGCTTCTTTTTTAGTCTTAAAATTGTACTTGTGTTTTCTACAATTCACACCTGCATAATTCTTATATCTGAATTGAATTGAGTAAGTATTGTTTTTTTCTTTTTTAATTGATGCCATTAGGCGATACCTCCTCTATTTTTACTTTGAGACTTTTCTATTATCTGTACATCTACATTGCACTTTCCAATATTGCAGATAGCGATGTTCAAATTAAATTTTTCCATCTCTACTGTAATTTTCTTTCCCGCTTGCATTTCAAATATGTATTTTTCCATCCAAGCCTCAGCATCTCTTTTCCTATCAAAACCACCTTTTTGCTTTCTACAGGTTGCCCCAGTGCAGTCTCTAAAGCGAAACTGCACAAACCATTTTCCATTAGGATTTCTTTTAAAATAAGCCATCTTACATCTCCTCCATAACTCCGCCATAATATCTCTCTGAAAAATATTTCTTTGGCACTTTACCGGCAACCACAATATATTTTTTCTTTTCAAGCTCCTCATTAAGTCTCTTAATAATCTTGTAAGCCTGACCTCTTGATACTCCAAGCATCTGTGATACATCATCTGCAGTAAAATATATTTTGTTCATATTAGTAATCTCCTGATATTTAATATTATCGAGAAAACTGTGCACTGATTTCTTTCGATGATGTTATGATATTCCTTACCGGAGCATATTTCGATTTGCCTAAGATAAACTTATTTTGCCTTATTATTTCTGCTACTCCTAACAAAAAATTGCTAACATCGCATAAATGTCTACCCTATAATTCTGCAATTCCACTATTTAACACACAAACACTCATTATTTCTATAATGTCTTTATCCAACTCGGCATAATAACATTGTTAACAATTTTCATAGCTCACCACCAAACCTTTCCAGTGCCTCCATCAGCTCATCATCTTCCAAGTTAAATAAATCCTTGTCACCTGCACAATTAATCAAAAGCTGTCCCAAACGCAGATCTGGATGCTCTCTCCATACTTCTTCAAGTTTTCTAATTACTGGTGAAATACGACCACGTTTTCTTGTAGTTTCCCCTGAGCAATTCACATATAACATACACCCATCAAACTCAAAGAAATAACAGTCCTGTTTTAAATCTGACTCATACTTATTAATTGCATCATCAAAAATATCGAGAAAAGTCTGTAGTTTTTCATGTGTATTTTTATCATCTGTATAAAAACTTAAAATCTCCTCATCCACAAAATCATCTCCCATTTTTACTTTGACTGTTTCCAGCTTAATATAGGTAACTCCCTCTTTTTCTAAACCTTTTAAAAGCTCTGCTTTGAAATCTTTGTTAAAGCAGGCACATATACTACCCCGATTAATATAGAAACAAGGAACATGGTAACTCAACCACATAAAATCATCTTCCTTCGCAGAATATCTGGAATTAAAGCTTTAAAGAGCTGTAATGTATTGATTGTATCAAACAGCTCAACATAATCTTTATAAATCCATCCACCAAAAACACATTTTTCAACAATCTCGCTTGCACTGCGAATGGTCTCATCAACATCTATTACCAAGAAATAAGTCCTTTTTACATCATCAGCAACAGATGGCAACTCATCCAATATAAGTCTTAAATCAGGATTTTTAATTGAATTGACTTTTGATAACTTTACAGAATCATCTTTCATAAAATCAATCAGCATAACAGCCAACCTCCTGCTAAAAAATTCTCTATCATACACTGCTGCCGAAGCTAATATCTTCTTATTACACATAACACCAGCCTCAAACCATTGTGAGTAATATGTGAGAGGAATATATTTATCATACTTATAGCCAATACATTTAGCTATATCTGGCAAGTCTCGTTTCCAGTCATACTCAAACTTTAAGCAAAAATCTAATAGACCACCCCTGAAAGAGAAATTAACTGCTTCAAAATCTTTTACTGCAGATAAAATACCATAGACATAATCCTCATCCACACATACTGCAAGCAAGATATCAATATCTAATTTCTTTAAAGCATTGATAACTAAGCGGTCAAGATGCTTTGTATGCGTATAGATACCCTTTTGTGAATTGCTAATTAAAATAAGACCTTCCTGCTCACACCTATTGATATATGTGATAGGAAAAACTCTATCAATATCAGCTCCATTACGAATAGCATATCTATCACCTTCTATGAAACTGCAATTTCTCTTCTTTAGAAAAGCTATAGATGCCTCATCTCGAAAAGGAAATTCTTCATTCCCTACAAGCATTTCAAATCTAGCATACACATCTTCACATACATGGTATGTATCATCACTAAATACACCATATTGTCCCGGGTGGTAAAGAATAACTTTAATCAAGCAAATCAACTCCTTCCATAAAATCACTAAGTAAACTCTTTCCATTGAATGCATCAGGACTAATCAGTCCTTCTGGATGATTTTCTTCAGTTACACTGGTAACAGTTACTCCATGTTTATAAACTACATTGTCTATGGTTACAGGTCTGCTTCCTATATTGTTTACAACCAGTCTCTTGATTGAATCGCTCATATGGTAAGTGCTTACTGAACCGCTAATAAATTCATAATGACGAAAATCAACTATCCCTGAAAGCTGGTATAGATAAGAATCCTTAAACATTCCCATATGACTCTGACTACTTAAGCGATGAACTTTATCTTCATATTTAAAATGAACATTTAAAATGCCACCAGCTCCTATTTCAATGAATAAATCTCCATTAAAGATTTCCTTCTCTAACCAAGCAACAAAAGAACTTTCTTTTTCATGGGCTAATTTTATTGCTTCGTCTACAAAGGCTCGTGAAATATTCAAACGCTCCAAATTGTCTTTGGAAAATTCAGCAAACCTATCAGTCCATCTAATGTCCTCGAATGGACAAAGGTATTCACTGCCAGACATTGTATGGAAAATAAAAGCCTTGTTAGGCTCATTAACCTCAACCGTATCAATCATAGATGTAAGAATAGATGAGCAAGCTAAGAATCTTTCGCTATCCTTTACAGGAAAGCCTCCCAACACAAAATTTTCTAAAATTTCTTCAACATGCCATTTTGCTAACTTAGTCATACACAATCACCCCCTATATTTGGAAAATACACAATCGTGTCTAAGCCCAAGGCATCGTAGGATACCCCCTCCAATGAGAAATCAACATCTTCAATACCATTGTCATCCAGATACTTTGTGAGCTTAATAATAAAGTCCATGAATGAATCCTGCTGGCTAACTACTACACCTAAACAAGTTCTGCCAAACATTCCACGACCTGAGTAGTTTTCGTAAATATTATACTTAGGATTTTTTTCCACAAAATTTCTGATACCATCCTCGATACTCATACAGTCACCTCCATCGGATATAATTTTTTCAGCTTATAAAAAGTGGTTTTCTTAATCCCCATCTCTCGCATTGCTTCAACAGCTTTCATATCCCCACTTGCAACCTTCTCCATAACAGCCTCATAATTTTCTGGCTTTCTCACAGTAGGTCTGCCAAACACAACACCCCTATTTTTAGCTGCCTGTATTCCTTCAGACTGGCGTTGATGATTTTTCAGTCTCTCCTCCTCTGCAATAGATGCCATAACCTCAATAAGAATATTGGATACCATTTCCAGTATCCAATCCTGACCATCACACTCCATCAGAGATGTTGGAACATTGAGGATTTTCACTCGGATCTCGTGAGCTTTGAGCCACTCCAATTCTTCTTTTATCATCTGCTTGTTTCTGCCAAGCCTGTCCAGTTCCTTGATAACTAAGGTATCACCTGCTCGAAGCATTGTATTCTTCAAAGCAAGATATCCCACCCTTTCAAAATCCTTACCAGACTGCTTGTCTACAATGATATTTCTCTCCGGAATGCCATACTCAAGCAAAGCTTCAATCTGCCTGTCAGTATTCTGATGTGAAGTGCTGACTCGTGCATAACCAAATTCCATAGTAGCAAGACTCCTTCCATTAAATATTGATTTCCGTTCGTATAAGTCCCTGTAACTGAGCGAACCTCCGCAAATAGCAAATACCACATTTCTGAACCATTTTTTACCCACATATTTGATAGTGCGTAAAAGCATGGTTTTATGAACGCAGTACCTACACCAGTTCAGACCGATATAACCGCCTGTCCAAAATACCACCGCATAATTTGAGCTGTGTGCCACTTTTAAAAGCCTCATCGGAGTATTTGGCATTGAACCATAAAATCGGCTAAATAAGGCAAATACAAGCAAATGAACTTTTTAAGACCTTTCCGAACGGTTGCTGGTACTATAACTCTTTGCGCAAAGCTATTGAAGTGTCTATTTCTGCCAAAAAGTACTCAGGGCATTTGGTGGTTATGTATGATTTCCAAATGATGAGCCTTTCTTCAAAGTAGAGAAGAAAGCCAACAATCACTTTTGGTAACAATTTAAGTTTTCAGCCAATAATAGGAATGCCCATAATTCAAGGTTTCGGTAGGCTTGATGTTTCAAATTCACCGAAAATGTTACAATTTCCATCACTTTTTTCAATCAGTTTCATTTTCACAAGCAAGGACACCAATCACTCTTGTGTCAATATTTCAAAATCTTATGGATACTTTAGGATTTGCAATTAGATAGAGTAGATAAGGAATACAGAACTGGCTTGTAGATAATATTGATTTATACACTGATACAACTATTTTTATCTCAGCATAGCAGTCTCTTGTTTTTGTATAACTGCTATATTTTCACAGCTATACATTTATACATCACTCAATTTTCTTGGGGATTTGGGAAATTACTAAAAGGATTTGTTGATTTACGATTGTAATAATAATTCATATTGCTATGGAAGAATAGATTGGAACAAAAACTATTATTAAGAGCAATCACCAGTCCTACAGAATATAACATAGACCAGCTCATTATAAAATCAGAATGTATTATTTCATGATAGAATCACTTAACACATAATCAGTACATATAAAATCATGGCAGTCTTGATTCAGACATTTTCAGAATAGCTATGAATAGCATAGCACAAATGATTTTATATAAGATTATATTTATTCGTGATAAGAATGGCTCTGTTCAGAGAAGATGAACTTCAGACACCCATAAGCAGGAATTAAAACAAATTTATTTCATATTAAAACACATAAAATAGACAGCTACCGCTAGGTATCTACCCCCATTTTTGACAGACCAGCCAAGCAGTCAGAACCAGTCATATACGCTTGCCCCTGTGAGCCTGCGTGTGCCATTTGTAGCGAGCGTACCATAATAGTCGAGGACGTGACCACAATGCCCGTAGAAAGCCTGTGTGGGCAGATGCCAAAGCCAAGCCACAAACAACAGTTCCGAGCAATCATACATACTTCATGAAATGCAAAAAGACCAGCAACTCCGAAGAATCACTGGTCTGACTATGCTCATAATATTCAATTAAGCTGTTTTGCGTCTCTTTACAAATACGATTACTCCCACAGCTGCAACTGCCATCACAACATAAATTGCGATTGGTGTCATATCTCCAGTCTTTGGTGATGTAGCTGTTGTATTTGCAGATGATGCGTTCTTATCTGTTGATACAGTAGTATTTCCAGATGATGTATTATTATCTGATGCAGAAGCGTTTCCATTATTAGAAGTATTTCCATTATCAGATGAACCACCATTGTTAGAGTTATTTCCATCATCAGTCTTTGTATCATTGTTGCTTGGTAACTTTGGCTCTGTCTTTGTTACAACATAGTTTGAACAATGGTCTTGCTTTACAGTCATATAACCATCAGCATCTACTACTACTGCCTGAACCTCTGCAAAAGTATTGTCAGCATTCATAAGTGAATAATAAAGTGTCTGACCTGCATACTCTGTTCCTGCATAGAAGCGGATGTTTGCTGTTGCTGGTAACTTGCCTGAGTAGTTGAAGTTAATCTGCGATACAAAATTATCCTTTGTAATATAGGATGGCATTGTAGCTACATAAGCACTGTTGATTGATGTAGAAAAATCATATTCTGTCTTTCCATCTACACTTGCCATAGTTCCTTTTGCAAATGTGAATGTTACATTGTTATTTGACTTGATAACAACATCTTTAGTAGCATTCTCAGCTAAGATTGTAGCAAATGTATCGGCAGAAATAGTCTGTGAATCTCCTAAATCAACTGTGTAGTTATCCTCGCTTGGAGATGGAGCTGGAGTCTCATCTTCAAAGTTTAATACTGTTGATACACCTTCTGGGAGGAACCAATAATCTACATAAGAACTGACTCTGTTTTCCAACGTGTAATATTTATTCCAATCAGCATCTGATATATTTGCACCATATGTATCTGTATTGTCGTCTCCCCATGTTTCAAGTCCACTAGCCACTTGAAGATTTCCTAAATCATCTGTTGTATAATATACTCTAATGATATATGCATCGTCAGCCATAACACCATTATAACCAATTTCTCTAGAACCCATATTCTGGTTTATACAGCCTGAATTTGAATCTTCTGACCAATATTCCTTTGGAAGAATATTGAATCTTTTTCCAGTAACCTTTCCAAATTCTGAAGTGCCGTCATATATAATTGCAGGTCCACTTTTACTACCCTTCCAGCCTAATGCACCATTTATCTTTGTCTTTAATGAGCCATCTTCATTTTTCTCTATTACAAGATTGCCATTATCATCTCTTGATAAAACTGGAACTAATACAAATGAGTCATATGCCTTCCAATATGGGATACTGCTATTTTCCCAGTCAACATATGCTGTTGTATTACTACCGCATACGACAACATCTCCTCTAAAATATTCATATCCCAACTGATTAGCAATTGCTTCCCTATCAGCTTTTGAAAGCGACTTTTCTTCATAATCCCCATCAACATGAATACTTATAGCTGACTTGTCCGTTACATCAGCAGCTTTTACACTTGGTGTATTTCCAACTGAAAATACAGTTACTGCTGCCATAGCCAAAGCAACTGCTGTGGCTGCAAACTTTTTCTTTCTCATAAAATAAATCTCTCCTTCTTTTGAATAATTTGTAAAACCTCATAATTCTACATATTTTATGCTCACACTCACTATATAGTGAGTATCTATATAGTGAGTTATTGTATCAGCACTTATTATATACAATTTATGGTAAAAAGTAAAGGAGAATTTTCATGTGCAACTATGGTTCTTTACACTTACGCATAAATGAAATCCTTGCAGAAAAAGGTATCTCCAAAAACAAAATCTGTAAAGATTTGGACATTCCTCGCAGTAACTTCAACAGATACTGCCGAGATGAATTCCAGAGAATGGACACAAACCTAATCTGTAAGTTATGCGATTATCTTGATGTAGATATATCAGCTCTTATAGAATACAAAAAGCCCGATACTTCTCACCATGAATAGATTGTATAAGTAAAGCGACTGAATCAAAAACAGTCGCTTACTTTGTACCTTAGATTATTACTTTGAATTTATCCTGCTCTATAATGATAGCAATACTGCCTGATGCTGGTGGCAACCAGTGACCTTGTAATTGTAGAGCATCGTCTACATATTCCACTTTAAATCTGCTACCTACAGGTTTTGGACTGTACTCGTCATCAATAGGCTCTATAAGCTCCACAATAGTTCCTTTAGGATATCTTGCAGAGTAAACCTCTTTCTTATTGATAGGGTATGACATATTACTCTGCCTCCTCATAATCTATCATTTTATCTGGCATCAGAGGTATCAAATGACTTTCAATAACAGGAATATCTTCCTCTCTTATCGATGTGAATTCGCCATCACTGTTATGTCTTACACACATAATGTTACCAACCAACATATCAAGAACAATACCATCATCACTAACCAAGAATCTATTGATTGGGAAATTTCTGATTTTGCCCTCATCATTGCAGATTACATCAATTTCATTGTTGATACTAACTACTGCAATAAGACCATTGGCTTCATTAAAATTAACATATCTCTGTTCAGCCTCTAAGGTGTTATCAACCTCGGCAAGATAGCCTTTATAAACTACACCCGACAGCTTATTCACTCTCAGCAGATATGCCTGAATTTTCTCCTGCTTCATCTGCAACCTCCTCAGCATCATCGCCTTCTGTGTCCATATCTTCAGTATCCACAGCTTCTTCCGTAGGATCATTCATAAAACTATCCATAGCTGGCGAGTCCTCATCAGCACTTGCTGTATCATCATCAACCTCAGAGTTTTCATTTTCACTTGTCGGTACATCGTCAAAATCAGCATCTTTTTCAACACTTAAGATGTTCGCATCCTCCAAGTCAAAATAATCTGCAAAGGCTTTTGCGATTGCTGACAGTCTACCTTCCGTCTTGACACGCTTAACATTTCCTGATCCTGTGTTTTCCTCATAATCAACACATACAGAATTGCTGAAAGAATCAATGAATACTTTGAATTTCTCAGCTTCGATATCATTTTCCAAAGCCAGTTTACTTAATACAACAACCATTGGAATATTTGATTTCTTAAGGAACTTATGCTGCTCTCTGAATGCTTTTCCAAGATACTCAAAAAGCTCCATAATCATCAGCTTTTTATCATCGTTGTATTTGCCACGAATATGCTTACAATACTTCGTGACTTCTGCGGTCGAAATGCCTTTCCACTCATCGTACCCCTCATGCCTTGAATCGAGCAGGAGCATACTCTGTAACAACACTTCCAAATCTGCCTCTCTGCGAAGCTGGGCAACTGTTAACCCAATACTATGCTGGAAGAAGTCCATGCTACAAATTTCTTTCGTCCAACGAGCAAGTTCTGTAGACATAATGCTTCTGCATTTCTGTATTGGACTTAATGGTGTAGAATTGTTAAGTCTTGCAAAGATTTCTTCTACCTCCTCATCGGTGCAATCTTCCAAGCAAAAGATACTCATGCGACATCCTAAAATCTCATCTTTTAAATCATCCGCCAGTTCTTCAAATGAGAGGTTGGCAAGGTCAAACTCAAAACCATCAACAGTACATGGTGGAGTTGCTGAATGAAGTTCATATTCGCCCTCTACAAAGTCAAAAACACTTGTCAGCCTTTGTTTTGCATCTAAACAATCATATACAGTGTTTCCATTCTCATCTTTTGTTTTAAGAAAATAGCAGTTTGGAATGGGATACCCCATCAATATGGAGTGAATCAGCAGACTCTTCTGTAAAAGAGTCCACTGCGAACCACTACGCTGTATTGGATTATCAAAAGTTAATGTTCCCTTGTTTTTCCAGCCAATCATGGTCTTGATGCCAACTGGAAGCGTAGATTTATTCATCCATATCCACCTCAATTCCATCATATTCTTTTTCCAGCTCCTCTCGGCTCATCTGACCTAAGCGTAGCATAGTAGTATCCTCCAGTTCATAGATAGCCTGTCGAAGTTCCTCATCTGACATATCAGATAAATCATCTTTTTCATCTCCAAACTCCGCCTGAACTTCTGCTCTATTAATATTTAAAGGACAGTTGAAAACATCGTTTGGTGCATAAAACTGGATGAGTGAGCCTTGACAAAAATATGGCTTGCTCTTACCTTCATCAAACTTATACTTTTCCACAAACATCATCGGCTGGAAATCACAATCAGAGAAATCATAATAACCATCAGATAATAACTGTTTCATGATTTCCTTGACCTTAGCTGTTGGCAGATTACCAATCGTGAACTCACCGATGGCAAAGACGTTGCACTCAGTATTCTTTACCTGAAAGTGCAATCCACTTACAGCTTGCTTACTGTCCTTGGCAATCTGCACCAATCTTATATTTGTTCCATTGAAAGGCACTCTCTTTTCAACAATCTCTTCAACCTTGCTTATTTCAAATAAGCCTCCATTAACTAAAACCTTAACCATAATAAATCCTCCATTTCGTGAGTTTAATTTTTTCGTGTGTTATCTATCACTCTGTTTGAAGTGAATTGCAAGTTGTTTTTGAAATTTTTCCATAGAAAATTTATGGGATACCCCAAGATTGGCTATTTTACAGGGAATTCCTCTGGATTTGCCCTCGCCCACTCACCCAGTCGATTGACTTCATTCAATACTTCAGACCAATCATCGGCATATAGCATTTGAATAGTAGACCAAAGTATTTGTAATAACTTTCTTTTATCCTTAGCTGGGAACTCGCTACTAGGACTAAGAACTATAAGCTTTGTAATATCCAACTGCAGGGAATCATGGTCATAATCATACAGACTGATTAAAAATGTAGATAGAACATTGACCTTTTCTCTTTTAATCTTTTTATTGGTTTCTGCACGATAATCTTCAAGAATATCTGTTATGTCAGCATCAAAGCCCTTCTGTTTCCAACGCTCCCTCGCCCTGTCAAAATAGACATCCCTTGCTCTGTCAATTAGTGCCACTACTCAACACCTCCCAGTGGAATATGAAGAACCACCTTGGCAATCGTGAGCATTGAATAATACACTCTGACAAACTTTGCACTTTCATTTGGTGGAACAACAAGCTCATCACATGTGCTGCATATGACTGCATTACTCATTCCTTCGGCACGATAATATTTTGCTACTTTTAGGATTTCATCATAATACCTTGATGTGTTTAAGACCTGCCAGTCCCTCACATGATTTTGCTCATCTCTAACTTTAGGGAGCAACAGCACGAAAGAATTAGGGTGTTTTTCAGCAATAGTGTTTAACAACATTTTTCAAGTCCTCCTTTCAGAAAAATTCCCGACAATTCAGGGGTGTATGGTATGTTAGCTCTAGCCTTATTTTTTGTAAATATTGCCTTGAAATTATTCTTGAAAAGTTGCATGAGCTATAACGTTATTTGCCTGACTACGAAAAAGAGTAAAAAAATTAGAGCCAGCCTTTCGACTGACTCTGTGTTTTTTATTATGAACTTATAGCTTTATTGAATGTTGCTTCAATTAAAATAAGCAACCGCTCATGACTTAAAATCACAAACTGAAAGTTTCATCTTATTTATTATGTCTTTTTTTATATTCAACCTCCCAAACATCTTTGTCCATATTACGACCATCTGGCAATTGCTCCAGACATTGGTTTAATTCCTGATATTTACTGATATGATAATATTCTGCAAATGCAAGTCTTTGCATATCCTTATAATAATCATCATATTGACATTTTACTTCTTCTAACACTTTAATTTCGATTATAGCATTCTCTTTCCCTAGTGCTTGTTTAATTTTTTCATTCTTACAATCGCCACTTTAACCAAATGACCTCGATTCTTACCACTAGATGAAAAGAATCTATGATATATATTGTTTGCTCTCCCAACATATGCACAATAAACATCTTCTTTTTCTTTAATAAATATTCCATAAATACCACGTATTGGATTTTCCCAGTCAAGTATTTCCTTTTCAATAACAATTTTGTTTGCCATTTTATCTTTCCACCATTTATAAGTTAAATTTCTATTTCCCATAAACGTGCTCCCTTCTTTAAGCAAATGACTCTATTCCGTCAAACTTTTCAACAAATGCTGATTTGTATTTAGTATAACAACATCGCCAGCAAGAAACAACTGGCGATATGCTCTTACCCCATGAACTTTTGGGAACAATTTCTTGACTTAAAAACTACACCAAAACACCAAGACAATCGCATATTTCACAGCTTCCTGAAAGTACCTGCTATTCGACAACTACATACAAAAACCACAGGCAATCAACAGTTGAGGTTTTAAAAATGCTCTCTATGCTGGATACCTACAAGAAATATTCATCAGCAGATAATAATCTTGAAGTTTTATATGCTGCGTATGGGCAAAAGAAAAGGACTTGCCACACAGAAACAAGTCCCTTTCACATCTATATTAAATTTTATCAGGAAGCCCTTCTTCATCTTCCCCTGCTGCTTTGAGCAATTCCTTTATGATGATATCTACATCTCGATTTATATAGAACTTTGAAATCTCCGATGTATTCATCAGATAGTCACGATTAATCTCTTTGCTGAATCCGCTAAGATAATAGCTCACTTCAGCGACTATCGCATATAGAGCATGCAAATATGTTGCTCTCACCTTATACTTGTTGATATACATTGGAACTGATACACGACTCATATCCATATCGTAATACCAAATCCTATACTCTCTGCCTGTTTTTAATCTGATGTCAATATAAAACTGCATCATCAGACAGAGATTTACTGACTGTACATCGAGCTTTTTCTCAATGTGCTGCCCCTTATATGTGATGCCATCAATGATAAAATCACCACTTATAAGAGGTCTGAGGTGTACTCTCTTCAGTTCCTCCATCTACACCGCCCCCTCTGAGTAATCATCTGCCATGAAATCCATGACATTGCTCCAGAGAGCATCGTATCTGGATACCCCAAGGACATCCACAATGCCCTCATCCTCAACAATATACTTGTTGAGTAAATCGTCCATGCCATCACAATGTAAAGGCATGACTACAATATTGTGGATTTGATGAATCAAATCCTGAAAGAACTTATACAGTTCCTTTACTGGATTGATTGGTGTATCCAATATTGCTCGATACACCTGATATCCAAAATTACCGATAGGTGTATGCAGTTTTTCAACTACATCTGCATTACAGCCTCCGCCAAATGGATACTGTGCAGAATAAACTGCTACTTCTACCAGTCTATCTGGCATCAGCAGTTCTGCCTCTACACAGATATCATCGCTCTGATTAGCAATTACCTGTGTACCTGCGACTGCTCGAAGCCATACTCTGCATGCTTCTACTGCCTGTTCATAACGCTCCATAACCTTAGCGTCATTTTCAGGGTCAGCAATACCCTCATAAACAGCTACTGCGTTGCCCTCAGTAAGCTGTTTAACTGTTTCTGTTGTCTTGATACCTAATACAATTACCACTCCCTGTGCATTTGCTACTACTTCCATGATTATTTCCTCCTGATTTTAATTATTTGTTGTTGCTGGAGATGACTGGCTATATGCGAATCATCTTTTTTACCAAAATAGAATCTTTATCTAGGATAATCCTATCTTGGTTCCCAGCTTATATTGTCAGCCATCTACTAACATTTACTATGTTCCAACTTGAGTTGGATATTAAATGTAAAAAAATCTTATGCTGCCAGAAGCTGTCTTAAATTATGAGCCCCCTGCGTTTTTATCTGTTATATATGAAATAGCAGGATAGAAAATCCTCTATCCTGCTATCCACTATAGTTACTTATGCATATAACTTTTTAATTTTACCTTCATCTGTTTCATTATCAATATCTGTTACATCCTGATACACTTCTTCCGGCATATAAATCTGATAGCCGTTGCTAACCTTCTCATCTCCAATAACAAATGGATTTGCATCATTCCTAACATTATTACCACTTGACTTGGTACATAATGCACCTTTCTTACGTAATGCTGTCATAACTGCTTTAACACTTGATAGATGTCCTTCTTTTACCAGAATTCTTTCAGCCTGTAACTTTGTAATGCCAAGACAACGTGATGTAGTAATCTCCTCATCTGATATAGAAAATGTTACTTCCTTAGATTTATTAATAATACTTCCTTTGTAATCAGATGCCTGTCCACCAAACATACCACGAGCTTCATCACAATCCAAATTTTTCTTATTATTTATATAAAATTCTCTAAGCAATGCATATCCCTTATCAGCAAGATTATCCTGTTCGCTCTCAAAAAATAAGTGCTCTAAAATAGTCTTGCATAAAATTTCATAAACTGATTTTGCATTAAGTTTCACATCAACAACCTTCTCTAACACTTCAATACTAATCATCAATAAAGCCAGCACTCGTGATACTCTGTCGGTAATAGGAGTATAGTAATGGTTCTTCTTCGCATATGATATAAATTTCTTATCCCACTTTTCAAATGAATTCTTTAGAGTCGTCTCTTCCTGAGTATCTATACTATCAAGCAACAATTCCGCTACTCTATGAGTGATATGACCATAATTTTCTCTTACTGTAGCTTTGACCCTGTCTGACTCTTTATCATCTTTTGTCCAAAAAATGTCTGGAAATTCAAGAACTCTTACTGCTAATCCACCAATTTCCTTCGTATAAGTGAATATGCTTTTTTCTCCACTAATCAATATTGCAGTTTCAAATACATCCCTTTCTTGAAGCCCACATCCATATGCCCCTACTCTTTTTTTATCAGTACCATTTGCCAATGCGTATAATAATTTCTGCATAGCCTTTCTTACTGATTCATCTGCCAATTTTGTATCATCTACTGCTATAGGAAATCCTGTATTGTTACCCATATCTTTTATAACAGCATTCTCTGTTCCCTGAAAATCATGAAACATTGAGCCAATTTTTCTTCCATCTGGACAACCACCTTGAGAAACTGCCAGTTCAAGTGCTGTTGATTTTCCCATGGATGTATCACCTGCTAAACTATAAATTGGATTAGCAATTGCCAGTCCCCATCTGCTATTAATAAATCCCAAAACAGTAGCAGATACCCCCATAGCTGAGGCTAATTGCAATTTAGGATTTTTCGATACAATATCAGCAAACAGTTTTTTTACCTTGTTAAAATCACCTACAGGTTCAATTTTTTTAGCCCCAGCATATGTAGATAAATTATCCTCCCAATAACTTTTAGCCCCATGAAATGTCAATTTACCATCTAGTTTTTTCCATCCCATATGTGTATGAACAAACTCTCTATCAGCACAACTTTCAGTGACATTATATTTATCATCTCTCTTGTCGCCATATCGTTTCTTGAATACATCAAAAATTGTAAGATATGAGTTATCTCTTTCCAGCAATTTTTGGCAATTCAACAGACATACCTCTTTTTCCAAGAAAAAATTATACATAGCATTTGCATCTAGAACTGTACAGAAATTTGCTTTCAATTTCTCTGCCAGTTGTTTTGCATTCACAGTTGCTCTGTCGACTTCAATATCAACCATCTTTCCTGCCATAATAGAGAATACTTGTAATTTGGTAGTAATCTGAGATGTATCAGTATTTATCTTATATCCCGCAATATTAAAATCATCCCCAATAAAGGTAGAGATTACTTTTTTCCCCTTTTCCTTATTCCATGATACTTTGCCATCCTTAACGCTAAATTTTGTGTACATAATATTTTCCTCCGATTTTTTAATTTATTTTATAGTAAATTGTTTAGCCTGCCATTTTCTCATTCAAAATGTTCATCTGTTCTTTAACCCAAATGAGCATCTGCTCTTCTTCTGGTGTCTCACACTCAAAACCTCCTCCTATAAATAAGTCTGCCAATTCCCGAATCGTTTCTCTGTTGTTCATAATGAATGTCTCCTTTTCTTAAATGATAATTGTTATCTAACTGAACATGTGCACTTGTTCCCTTCGATGATTTGAATATACTATAAAGAGCATTTTTTGTAAGTCAGCTTAATTTAATGATTTTGTTGCTGGATTTATACTGTCTTACTAATATATTTTTTCAGCTATCGCATAACCAACTCATTTTTGATTTTCAAATCATTTACTCACAACCCTGTGCACCTTCAGTGTTGCTTTCAGCGTAAGTGTAATATAAAAAATTTCAGTTTTCTATCAGCCTATCTTTTACCTTTTTCTATTTAAACTATGCTGTCTTGCAAAAATATTTTTGGGGTAATCGCATAAAAATAAGAGCCTCTCGGCTCTTACTAAAATTATTATATACAATTTTTACGATGGAATCCATTTGGTCATTTCTTCGTAAAACTCTTTAAATGTACGTTTTCTCAAACGACCATTGTACTCAAAATCTAAATTGTATTTTGTTTGAAATTGTATATCATCTACTTTTTCAAAATCAATGTTCGTAATAAACACGTTGTTTTCTTTTAAGAATGTCGGAATCGAAGAGGAAGGAGGAATTATCGGAGGTTTTATTTATAATAAAACAGATTATGTCGCTCATCAATATTCTTCATCGTATCATATATATCTTTAATATTTATATCATCTTCTACTACAGATAAAATATCTGTACAATATGCACTGTCTGTCAACTCCCTTTTTTTCGTGTACATTCTATCTCTGACAGAACTTATTTCTGTATCTTTTTTATTACGTTTTTCTTCATTTAACCTTATGTCTTTTTCAACATACGTTTTCCATGGTAGAATCCACTCACCCTCATATTCGCTAAGCATTTCAAATACATCTCCCATCTTTTTTGTGTCAAAATTAAAACGTTCATATTCTGTAATATATTTGGGCATATCAATATATAAAAATTCTTTAATATTTTTTTTGTTATCACCCTTATCATTATTTGCTACGTTCACAATTTTTTTGTTATCATCCTTGCCTTCATTTGCTGCGTTCACATTTTTTTTGTTATCATCCTTCCCCTCATCTGCTACGTTCACATCTTTTTCACAACAAAATTCAAGTTTTGAAAATCTGTCCATAAATGTAAATAAATCACTTTTAGATAAATTAATAAATCTTTCAACTCTATCCTTATACCCTCTTCCTTCATCTATCCAATGAGATATCCATGTATCGTACATAATTTTTTTATTATTAGTTAATTCATACTCTTGTTTGCTTGAATTCTCTTTTTTGCTTTCCGCATCATCTTTTTTTAGCCTTTCTGTTTTCCACACTTCCAAATTAGAATCAATCCAATATTCTGGT
>OODP01000991.1_pt1 | contig 20097 bp, 11 predicted proteins | sample 1671011 | NCBI WGS metagenome assembly OODP01 (sample SAMN06348113, study PRJEB24527) | human gut metagenome | biome: human gut; feature: ankylosing spondylitis patient; material: feces | host: Homo sapiens | place: China | collected 2015-10
TTTGTTGCTCAGGTACTTAAAAAAAATATTTTATAATAGTGTTGCGGAATTAAGGATAATTAAAGTATATTAGGTACTTTATCTTATTTGTGCTAATTTTGTACAATTCCAATAAATCTGATAAGTATGCTAAAACAAATTCTATCTATGTTTCTTATGGCGGCCCTTGTCGGGGCTTGTACTCCGAAACGTCCTGTGGCTTCCTCTCCATTCATACGGGTGGAAAACGGACAGTTCTTGCGTGGTGATACACCTTATTATTATATAGGTGCTAATTTTTGGTATGGTTCCGTTCTGGCTTCTGAAGGCGAAGGGGGCGACCGGGATCGGTTGCACCGTGAATTGGATTATCTCAAAAGTATAGGTGTGGACAATCTTCGAATATTGGTCGGAGCGGATGGTGGGTGTGGAGTGAAATGCAAAGTGGAACCTACCCTGCAAATAGCTCCGGGAGTATATAATGACACTATTTTGGCAGGTTTGGATTATCTGCTGGCAGAGATGGGCAAGCGGCAGATGGTAGCCGTCCTCTACCTTAACAACTCCTGGGAATGGAGTGGCGGATACGGACAGTATCTCGAATGGACAGGTCATGGCAAGGCTGCCATACCGGCAGTGGACGGATATCAGGCTTATGTGGAATATGTGAGACAATTTCAACAATCGGATAGCGCGAGGACGTTGTTTGCAAATTATGTAAATGATATGATAACTCGTGTCAATAGGTATACTAATATAAAGTATGTAGATGACCCGGCGATAATGTCGTGGCAGATATGCAATGAGCCTCGCGCTTTTTCCGATGAAAATAAGGCCGCATTTGCAACATGGATTGCGCAAGTCGCAGCTCAAATCAAATCACTGGACAAGAATCATCTGGTGTCCACCGGTAGTGAGGGAAAGTGGGGATGTGAAGGCGATCTCTCCTTGTTTGAACAGATACATGCCGATCCGAATATAGACTATATAAACATTCATATATGGCCTTACAACTGGGGATGGGTATCAAAGGACAGTTTGCAGGAGAAGATGGGAAATGCCAAGGAAGAGACAAAGGCTTATCTGGAAGAACATCTGCCTGTGGCGCGTAAGTACAAGAAGCCGATAGTAATAGAGGAATTCGGCTATCCGCGTGATGAATTCCGGTTCACTAAAGAGAGTAGTACGGATGCACGGGATGCATATTATTCTTATGTGTTTGATCTTGTTTCTGATAAAGTTGCTTCCGATGGTCTTATCGGTGGGTGTAACTTTTGGGCATGGGGAGGTTATGCAATTCCTTCTTCAGAGCATGAATATTGGCAAAGGGGGGATGATTATACCGGTGATCCGGCTCAGGAACCGCAGGGATTATATTCTGTATTTGTAACGGACAATACGGTAGATATCATAAAATCGGCCTGCAAATGTTTGAAACAGAATGGTCTGTAACCTGATAAAGAGAGGAAAGTACCGATGGCACTTTCCTCTCTTCTTTTTTAACTTTTAAGTTGAAATTAATAAACTGTATTCTGAGGATCGAAATTTGTCCATCCATCCATCCAATTGTCGGTTTCACCACTGAAAGCACCTACATAAGTCACTTTGTCTATATATGAACTGTTCAGCCCGGAGAAGTCTGCCGCATTCAATAAAGGACTGTCCATTGCAGGGCAATATCCCTGTCCGGCATTCTTTGGATCGGTTAACTTCAAATCATCTTCTGTAAGATTCCATTTGCAACCACTACACATTGTTTTGAAAAAAGTTGTAGAGAATGACGGCTTGGACGGATCATAAGTAATGGTATTCTTACCGTCTGCTATACTCCATGTGCCGAGTTCGTCCTCATATTTCTTGTTGAAATCGGTTCCTGTGACGCCCATTCCGGCAAAGAATACATTTTGCAACTTGATATTTCCGCTCTTGGCAGACTCTATTGAATTACCTTTTTCACCATCGATGATGAGTCCCACAGGCCATCCTAATGCAATGGAATTATAACAGTTCAACTGGCTGCTGCGGCGTATATGCATGGCGGCCTGGAATTTGCCGAGAGCCGCTTTGTTATTGGGTTTCATGTCACCGGCAGTGATGTATTCTGTTGTATTTTGGAATCCGGCTGCCAGATTCTTTTTTGTCATCGGGCCAATGAAGGTGACGTTGCTGAATTTGCAGGTGGTATAGGGTTCGATGATGCTGCCGTCAGCATTATTGTCCGATTCGAATCCGTTTGACTGTGAAGTATCAGCGATACGCGGATCGCGGATAGAAAGGCAATACTGTACATGTCCGCTGAATCCGTTGTCTGTGTCGAATTCATCGTCCCAGCCTTTGTAGGCAACCAGATATTTGCAATTTACCGAACCTCCGAACCACTCGTAAGAATCGTCGTTGGAGTAGGATACTTGTAAGTGGTCTACGGTCGTGCCGCTACCTACAGAACCGAATGTGATACCGTTGATTTCCTTGTCTGTTTGGAAAGGGTATCCGGCAAATTCGACACGGATATAACGGAGTACACCGGAGTTGTCGTTCTCGACATTACCACCGTGTTTTGTTTTCGGACCTCCTTCGATTTGTTGGCCTCCGGCAATATTATTTAATCCTTTTCCGCAAACGATCAGACCTCCCCAGTCACCCGGACGGCGGTTCCCTACAGGCTGGGCGGAAGTGAATACGATAGGTTCGCTGGCAGTGCCTTCGGCATAAATCTTAGCCCCCGGTTCTATAATTAAAGATCCCATGGTTGCTTTGTCACCCTTGATGACCGTCCCCGGTTCAATGGTCAGTTCGGCACCCGGACGTACGTATACCCAACCTCTTAGCAAATAAGTTCCTTTTTTAAGAGTTTGTTTGCCGGTAAAGCAGAAATGCTGGTCTCCGTTACCTAGCGCTGTACCGTCATTGAACAAAATACCTTCGCTGGTGGCAAGACCTTGATAGTCTGCATCACCGCCTGTTGGATAGGTCACTTCAGGATCATTGCCGTTGCTGCCTTTGTTGTCATCATCGTTACAGGCAGTCATTGCAGTCATTGCCGCAGCCATCAGGAACAGGCTGCTCCATTTCATTGCTTTCGTTTTCAATTGTTTCATAATCATTTTTGTTTTTAATAGAGTGGCGAAACCTCTCTGTTTAACTATTTTAGTTTGATGTCTTAAGTTTTTAATGGCACATGTTTTAAAGGATTGACCGAAGTAAGTGATCAGAATGAGTAGGCTACTGTCAGGTTAAAATTGCGTCCGGGCTTATAGCTTCGTGTCAATTCCTCATACTCTATCTTTTCACCTGCTTTCAGTATGCTTCCGAATTGTTTGAACTCAACCCGTTGCGCCAACAGGTCACGCACGCCTGCTTTGATTTCCAATGCTCCGAATCTTTTGCTGATGGACAAATCGATGGCATCCCGTGGCATTTCGTAGGAATTGGGAATATTGGTCGTTTGTTCGCCACTTGTTCCCACTGTGCGTCCGACTCCGATGATACGCTTTCCGATCCGGTTGTATAAGACTGCTATATTCATGTTCCAGTTCGGATGCTGATAAAAGAGACCGGTATTAATTAGGTATGGAGATTGGCCTTGCATGGCGCGGTCTTCTTCTTTGCTCCCTTTTTCAAATTTGACTTTGCTCTTGATGAAGGCACCGTTGAACGACCAACTCAGGTTGGGTAGTCCGATAAATCCTAAATCTTTGCGGAAGTCGAGTTCGATGCCGTAGTTGTTGGCTGCTTTAGCATTTTTGTTGGAGTAAGTCAAATCAGTCCCTCCGTTCACAGTGTACGTCCATTCGATGGGAGAATCGAAATTTTTATAAAACAGAGCTATTGAGAACATTTCTCCGCTTGTAGGATACCATTCGTAGCGAAGGTCGATGTTGTGGATATAGGCTGGTTTTAGTGCCGGATTACCTTCCACATTGGAAGCCAAGTCGAAATCGTAATATACGGCTGTGGAGAGTTCACGGAATTCAGGCCGGTTTACTGACTTGCCGTACGAAAAGCGAAGTTGTTGCTTTTCTGTCAGTTTGAAAAGGACGTTGGCGGATGGAAACAATTTATTATAGGTATAGAACATACTGCGTGGGCTTTCCACGTCGTTGCGGGTATTGCCTATTAGTTCCATTCTGGTGTATTCATAACGTACTCCGGCGTATATGTTTAAACGTTCGCCAAGGGGAAGGTTAGCGCCTACATATCCGGCTGCCATCCAGTTATGACCTTTATAGTCGTTTGTCTTGCGTACATCTTCATAAAGGAAGAGCTTTTCCAATCCGTAATTGTTATCTTTCAGCAGTTCGTTAGCAATATCGAAATGTTTGAATCCTTCAGGCATCTCTTTCCCCCAACCGTAACCAAATTGGCGGGTGTTGTACGAACGTGTACGATATTCTCCGTATGCTCCGGTTTTCAAGGTAGGCGTGAAATTGCCGAATTGAAAATCGTGTTGGTAATTGAGGTTGATTGAACCGATATGTTCATCAAGACGAGTGAATTCGCGACTGATGTCATTTCCTGTTGCCAAAGCGATGACATTGCTTTCTTCAACATCGCTCAAGAGGATACGCCGACGGTCGGGCAGGTTGCGGTTAGCATAGGAATAACCTGCACTCCAGTCCAACTTACCGGTGTCGAAACTGTATTTGCCGGTGAACTGCCCGTTGTAGGTGCTTCTGCTTGAATAGTAGTATTCCATACTCTTCTCATTGTTACTCTGAGCATCGAAACCATAACGGCTGGTATAACGGTTCTTGCCAATCTGATTGAAGACGTTTTTGAATTCATAATGATGTCGGCTGTTACGTGGTTGGAACATTAGGTTGAGCAATGCGCCCAGGCGTACATCGTTATTGTACTGGTTGTCTGTGCTTTTACGCAGATATACTGAGTGGTCATGTACGGTGTCATATGATCCGAACAATGAATTCTCCATGTTAAGATAACTTTTATAGGTGTTGCTATAGTTGGCGGATGCCAGTACACCGAACTGCCTTCCGCTTTCCGATTCCCAACGGTGGGCATAATTGAGGTTAAGCTTCAGGTCGCCTATAGGCTTTCTGGTATGGATAGTCCAATCATTGTTAAGCCCGTTGCTTAACAAATCGACCCGTTCGGGGTCAGCGGTGAAAGTATTGACTTTACCCGTCATACCTGCATTGAGTGAGCGCAGTCCGTTGTCGAAACCTAGAAAATCGGTAGCACTACCTTTGTTATAGAGAAAATCTTTAAAATGGGTCTGGTCATTGAAGCTGGTTCCTACCGAAATATTAAAAGAATTCTCGTTTGGCATATCTTTCGTGTTGATCAGGATGAATCCTCCTGTGAAATCTGCTGGGTATTCCGGTGCCGGGCTTTTGACGATTATCATATTATCCAGTTGTGAGCTGGGCAGGATGTCAAATGAGAAAGCACGTGCGTCAGCCTCCGAGCTGGGAACGGCACTCCCGTTAATCCATACATTATTATATCTTTGCGATAATCCGCGTACCATCACGAATTTCTCGTCTATGATGCTTACTCCGGGTATACGTTTGATGACTTCCGAAGCGTCTTTATCCTGAGTCTTGCTGATTTGTTGGGCGGAAACTCCACTTTGTACCACAAGACTGCGCCGTTGGTCGGTCATCATGGCTATGTCCGTGTTCTTTTTCAACCGAGCTACTACTGTGACATCGCTTAAAACTTGCGTGTCGGCATCCATTTCGAAATTGAATGTCAGGGTTTCGTTACCGACCTTTACATTTTCCAGTACAATCTCTTTATATCCTATGAATTTGACTTCAAGTGTGTAAGTACCGCTTTTTATATTCTCCAGTCGATAATTGCCGTCCATATCGGCTACCACTCCTATTGTGGTTCCGACTATTTGTACGGTAGCTCCGGTAAGTGGCTCATGAGTTGTGCGATCGGTAATTGTTCCGTGGATGTTAGCTGCCTTTGCAAAGAAAGGTGTTAAGACGAATAGTAGAAATAAAAGGAGAATTTTATCTCCGTGTAGTTGTTTCATAATCATTCTTACATATGTTCTTTTTGACGTTGCAAAATTGGCGTAATCAGATTACGTAGGCGATACAAGCCGGATACGTTTCTTTTTCGCTTTGATTACGTTTTGATGACTTTTTTTATATTGATTGTTTAAAAGTCAAACCCTGTAAAATAAATATTTCAAATGGCATAAACTCTCCGTTTTTATTCCTACATTTGCAACTACACATATAAACAGCATAACAATATGACCATTTCAGATATTCATAGTGATTATGAACGTCTATGCAAATTATCTTCCGTAGCGCAAATAGGTTGGTGGGAGGCTAATTTTAAAACGAACCAGTATTTATGTTCGGAGTTTCTCCGTAATTTGCTCGGATTAGATAAGAATGAAGTCGCTTTTGAGGAGGTTCATTCTCTTATTCGGGAAGATTACCGACATCGACTTATCCGTGAGTTTTTCTCTATTGTCCGTCTGAATAGATATGACCAAACCTTTCCGGTGGTTGTTAACAACAAGGAAATCTGGGTACATTCCCGGTTGGGATTTGTAGAGGACGGTCCGGATGCCGAAACTACAGCCTTCGGATATGTTCAGTGTGTAGCCGATCCTACGTTAAATCTAACTTCAGAGACACTGAACCGTATCAATGAACAGCTATCACGTCAAAATTCTATATCCCATTCATTGTCTCATTTTGTTCAGGATGCCAATCCATCTCCCGGTATAAATAATATTCTGAAAGATATTCTCCAGTTTTTTAAAGGTGGACGTGTCTATATTTTTGAGTATGATGAAGATCGTCACTACCAAAGTTGTACATTTGAAGTCGTGGCAAAAGGTGTAAGACCGGAGATCGATTCATTGCAGGATATTCCTGCTGCTACACTTCCTTGGTGGACTTCCCGGGTGTTAAGCGGACGTTCTGTCATACTCAGTTCTCTTGAAGAACTTCAGGGAAAAGCGACAGAAGCAGAATATGAAATACTTGGCAGGCAAGATATAAAGTCTTTGATGGTGATTCCCTTGATGACTGGTGATAAAGTATGGGGCTATATGGGGGTAGATCTGGTCGACAGATATTACCAATGGAATCATGAGGATTATCAATGGTTTGCTTCCTTGGCGAATATTGTGAGCATCTGTATGGAACTGCGGCGTGCAAAAGATGAGGCGGAACGTGAACGTACGTTTTTATCCAATCTTTTCCGTTATATGCCATTAGGATACATTCGTATGACAATTATTTGTGATAAGGCCGGCATTCCGGTTGATTATCTGATTGCTGATGCCAATAGCATAAGTAGTGAAATAATTGGAAAATCGCGTGAGGAGTATGTCGGAAAATTAGCAAGTCAACTCAATTTTGATTATAAAGAAAAGTTGGAGTATATACTTGATATGACAGATGATAATTGTCACAAAGAACTTGATGAGTATTTCCCAAAAACAGGAAAATCTTGTCGTTGTATAGTATATTCTCCTGAAAAGAATGAAGTGGTAGCTTTGTTTATGGATGCCACGGATACTATTCAGGCACATAAAGCATTGGATAGAAGCGAAAAGCTGTTCCGTAATATTTTTGCAAATATTCCAGTAGGAGTAGAGATCTACGACAAAGACGGATTCTTGATTGATATCAATAATAAAGATATGGAGATTTTTGGTGTCCGTACCAAAGAGGATGTCATTGGAGTAAATTTATTCTATAATCCGAATATTACTGATGATCTTAAAGTTCGGATTAAAGAAGAGGAGGAAGTTGATTTTCGTATGAATTATAAATTTCGGGCAACCGAAGGTTATTATGAGACGGGAAAAAGAGGATATATAGCTCTTTATACTAAAGTCAGCCAACTGTTTGATGGAGAGGGAATTTTCATGGGGTATCTTTTCCTTAACATCGATAACACCGAACGTATCGATGCTATCCAACGTATTCAGGATTTTGAGAACTTCTTTTTATTGATCTCTGATTATGCCAAGGTGGGATATGCTAAACTGAATCTTTTGGATAGGCAAGGTTATGCCATAAAGCAATGGTTCAAAAATATGGGGGAAAATGAAGATACTCCATTGGGCGAAATAGTAGGTGTATATAGAAAGTTGCATCCAGATGACCGGCAGTTGGTACTGGACTTTTATCGGAAAGTCATTGCCGGGGAACGTAAGCATTTCCGTGGAGAAGTGCGAGTCAGGAATGCATCAGGTGGGCAAGGAGAAGAATGGAACTGGATAAGAATGAATATTATGGTGTCCCATCATGATCCGGAGAATGCTGTAATTGAGCTGATAGGTATTAACTACGATATCACCGAACTGAAAGAGATCGAAGAAAAGTTGATAGAAGCCAAAGAGAAAGCTGAAGAGGCCGACAGATTGAAGAGTGCGTTTCTTGCTAATATGAGCCATGAGATACGTACTCCCTTGAATGCAATTGTCGGATTTTCCGGATTGCTTATGGAAACGGAAGATTTGGAAGAAAGGCAACAATATATGGATATTGTAGAGGAGAATAATGATCTGTTGCTGCAATTGATTTCAGACATTCTTGATTTGTCCAAGATAGAAGCAGGTACGTTCGAATTCACGCGGAGCGAAGTCAATGTGAATTTGCTGTGTGAGGATATTGTACGATCCATGCAGATGAAAGTATCTGAGAACGTGGAACTGGTGTTTGATCCGCATCCGGCCGAATGTTACATTGTAAGCGATCGCAATCGGCTGCATCAATTGATCTCCAACTTCGTTAACAATGCAACTAAATTTACTTCGGAAGGATATATCCGCGTTGGGTATAATTATGCGGATGAAAATCATTTGCGCTTTTATGTTTCTGATACCGGAATAGGAATCGAAGAAGAACATCGGGTACAGATATTCGATCGTTTTGTCAAACTGAATAGTTTTGTTCATGGAACAGGATTAGGTTTGTCAATTTGTCGAAGTATCATAGAACAACTGGGAGGAGAAATCGGTGTGGAGTCGGAAGTAGGTAAGGGATCTTGTTTTTGGTTCGTATTGCCAATCACATAGTTATTTTTATGTTTGGAATTTTTTCTATATCTTCGTTAACGATATCTGATTTGTGGTATCTTTGAATTGTGTAGGAATAATTGTAAGATATAGATTAGGATGAAGATAAATTTAGCTACTCCCGTTGAATTGCCGGAAAAGGTACCTTCTGTGAAGCATAACCAGCATTTGTTGTTAATGGGATCTTGTTTTGCTGAAAACATAGGCAATCTACTGATTGATCATTTTTTTCATTGTGATATTAATCCATTTGGAATACTCTATAATCCGTTATCGGTTTCGGAAGCATTGCATGAAATCTTGATTGGGAAAGTATATAGCCGGGAGGATCTGTTTTATTATGGTGGTTACTGGCATAGCCCGATGCATCACGGTGTGTTTTCTTCGGTTTCCTGTGAGAACACGTTGCGAATGGTTAATGAACGATTGGAGCAGGCGCATAGCCGGTTAGGGGAAAATGATTGGCTGCTGTTGACTTGGGGTACGGCTTTTGTCTATGAAAATAAGGAGACGGGAAAGGTGGTTTCTAATTGTCATAAACAACCGGAAAAAGTATTTATCCGTAGAAGGTTGGAAGTGGAGGAGGTCGTTGATAAATATATGGTATTGTTTACAGCATTACTCCGGCAGAATCCAAGTTTGAAAGTCCTTTTTACACTCAGTCCTATCCGCCATGTGCGTGACGGTATGCACGAAAATCAGCTTAGTAAAGCCATATTACTATTGGCAATCGACCGGTTGCAAGCTATTTATCCGAATACAGTTTATTACTTTCCTTCTTATGAGATCATGTTGGATGAATTACGGGATTACCGTTTTTACGCAGATGATATGTTGCATCCGTCACCTTTGGCGGTAAAATATATTTGGGAACGGTTCTCTGAAACATTCTTTCTACCTGAAACTAAAAAGATTATGGAAGAATGTGAAAGTATCCGCAAGGCTTTGAAACATCGTCCCTTTCATCCGGGTTCAGAAGAGCATAAAAGATTTTTAGGACAAATTGTGTTAAAAATAGAACGACTTAACGGAAAATACCCGTACTTAGACTTTGAAAAAGAAACAGAACTATGCCGTACACTATTGAATCAATAGCTCAGATAATAAATGCCCGCAGGGTAGGTACACTTGAAACAAACGTCGATTGGTTGCTAACAGATAGCCGTTCTCTCAGCTTTCCTGAAGAGACGCTCTTCTTTGCGCTGACTACGAAAAGGAACAGGGGCGCACGTTATATTCCCGATCTTTACGAACGTGGAGTGCGGAACTTTGTTCTGACCCAGGAAGACTTTAATGAATTGGAAAAAACTAATTGCCAATTTGTTGCTTCCAACTTTTTAATCGTGGCGAATCCTCTGAAAGCTATACAGAAGCTAGCCGAACAACACCGTGAAAAATTTCAGATACCGGTAATAGGCATTACGGGAAGTAACGGTAAAACGATCGTAAAGGAATGGTTACATAAATTGCTGAGTCCGGATCGGATTGTTGTCCGCTCGCCACGTAGTTATAATTCTCAGATAGGGGTTCCTCTTTCTGTTTGGCAAATGAACAAGGAGGCCGAACTGGCTATTTTTGAAGCAGGTATTTCTGAAATGGGAGAAATGCGTGCGCTTCAGAATATGATTAAGCCTACCATTGGTATATTGACCAATATCGGAGGGGCGCATCAGGAGAACTTTTTCTCTTTGCAGGAAAAATGTATGGAGAAGCTGAGCTTGTTCAAAGATTGCGATGTCGTAATCTACAATGCTGATAATGAGCTGATCAGTATGTGTGTTGCCAAGTCGATGCTGACTGCTCGTGAGATAGCATGGAGTTGTAAGGATGCTGAACGTCCTTTATATATAAGTAAGATTCAGAAAAAAGAAGACCATACTGTTATCTCCTATCGTTATCTGGAGATGGATAATACATTCTGTATACCTTTTATAGATGATGCTTCCATAGAAAATTCACTGAATTGTCTGGCAGCTTGCCTTTACCTGATGATGCCGGCTGATCAGATAACTGAACGGATGGTTCGTCTTGAACCGGTTGCGATGAGACTTGAGGTTAAAGAAGGCAAACGTAATTGTGTGCTGATCAACGATAGTTATAATTCTGATTTGGCATCATTGGATATTGCACTTGATTTTCTGGTACGTCGTTCGGAAACAAAAGGTTTGCAGCGCACACTTATTCTGTCCGACATTTTGGAAACCGGACAAAGTACTACGACGCTTTATCGCAAAGTAGCGCAATTGGTTGAAAGCCGGGGTATCAACAAGATCATAGGCGTGGGACCGGAGATATCTTCCTGTGCGGCTCGTTTTGATATGGAGAAATATTTCTTTCATACTACGGAAGAACTTATGGCATCCCAAGTCCTTAAGAGTCTGCGTGATGAAGTGATACTAATCAAAGGGGCTCGTTCTTTTAAATTCGATCTTGTTTCTGATGAACTCGAATTGAAAGTTCATGAAACCATATTGGAAGTTAATCTAGGTGCTATGGTTGCCAACCTGAATCATTATCGTTCTATGCTGCATCCGGAAACGAAGATGGTTTGCATGGTGAAAGCTTCAGCGTATGGTGCAGGCTCTTACGAGATTGCAAAGACTTTGCAGGAACATCGTGTCGATTATCTCGCGGTAGCTGTTGCAGATGAAGGTGTTGAGCTGCGTAAAGCCGGTATTACAGCTTCTATTATTATTATGGATCCGGAACTTACGGCATTTAAAACGATGTTCGATTATAAACTGGAACCTGAAGTGTATAACTTTCATTTGTTGGATGCACTGGTTAAAGCTGCCGAAAAAGAAGGTATGACGAATTTCCCGGTACACATTAAGCTGGATACGGGAATGCATCGTCTCGGTTTCTCTGAAAAAGAGATTCCATTGCTGATACGACGCTTAAAGAATCAGAATGCAATCATTCCACGTTCCGTATTCTCTCATTTTGTTGGAAGTGATTCTCCGCAGTTTGATACTTTTACACGTGGACAAATAGAAATTTTTGAGAGGGCTTCTAAAATACTTCAGGAAGCTTTTTCGCATAAAATACTTCGGCATATTTGTAACACGGCTGGTATAGAACGTTTCCCGGAGGCTCAGTTTGATATGGTGCGTTTAGGGATCGGTCTTTACGGAATTAGTCCGATTGATAATGCGATTATTAATAATGTCAGTACGCTTAAAACTACTATCTTGCAAATAAGGGATGTTCCAGAAGAAGATACTGTCGGTTACAGCCGGAAAGGCCGTTTGAGTCGTCCTTCTCGCATTGCAGCTATTCCGATCGGATATGCTGACGGGTTGAACCGTCATTTGGGATGTGGGAATGCTTACTGCCTTGTTAATGGAGAAAAAGCTCCTTATGTTGGTAATATTTGCATGGATGTCTGTATGATAGATGTGACCAACATTGATTGTCAGGAAGGTGATTCTGTTATCATTTTTGGTGATAAGTTGCCGATAACCGTGCTTTCGGATGTTCTCGAAACAATTCCGTATGAGGTATTAACCGGGATCTCTACACGAGTGAAAAGAGTTTATTATCAGGATTGATGGTTTATTTCTGCCCCGGGTTGTAAATTCCTAATTTCAAAATTCTTATATTTGCACGCGAACTTATATACTTATACGAAATTATGACAAACTTACTATTAGGCTTTTTGCCCAGTGGATCTGAATGGATCATTATTGCACTTGTGATTCTGTTGCTCTTCGGAGGAAAGAAAATTCCCGAACTTATGCGTGGATTGGGTAAGGGGGTTAAAAGCTTCAAAGATGGTGTAAACGAGGCTAAGGAAGAAATAAATAAGGCAAAAGACGAGCTTGACGAACCTTCTACAACAGATAAGGAAAAGAAATAATCATGGCTGAAATGACTTTTTGGGACCACTTGGAGGAATTGCGCCGGGTGTTGTTTCGTGTCATTGGGGTCTGGTTTGTATTGGCGGTGGGATACTTCATCGCCATGCCCTTTTTGTTCGACAACGTAGTGCTGGCTCCCTGTAATAATGATTTTGTGTTTTACGATTTGCTGAGATACATCGGTGAGAAATTCGATCTGACAGATGATTTCTTTACGCAGGAATTTCATGTAAAACTGATAAATATTAATCTGGCGGCTCCGTTTTTTATACATATGTCTACTGCTTTTTGGATGTCGGTAGTGACTGCTATGCCCTATATTTTTTTCGAAATCTGGCATTTTATCAATCCGGCTCTGTATCCTAACGAACGGCGAGGGGTAGCAAAAGCATTGACTGTGGGTACGGTTATGTTTTTTGCAGGAGTTTTGCTGGGCTATTTTATGGTGTATCCGTTGACTCTCCGTTTCTTATCTACTTATGTTTTGAGTACTGAGATTGAAAATGTAATTTCACTCAATTCATATATTGATAATTTTATGATGTTGGTGCTTTGTATGGGATTAGCTTTCGAATTACCTTTGGTAACTTGGCTATTGTCGTTGTTGGGACTCGTGAATAAGTCGTTTCTTCGGAAATATCGTCGTCATGCAATTGTGGTGATAGTTATTGCAGCTGCTATTATTACTCCTACCGGTGATCCCTTTACATTGAGCGTGGTGGCTATTCCACTTTATTTACTTTATGAAATGAGCATTTTAATGATAAAGGATAAAAAGGAGGAAACGGAAAAACAGGAAGAAACGGTATAGAATGACCCAAAATTGTATTTATATGATCAGGAAAATCTAGGCTTCAACCTCGCAAAATAAAAAAGCCTCTTCTCTCGAAGGGGCTTTTTGAGTTTACTTGCCTCAACAAAAGAAAAATTGGCAGTAAACGTTAAGGCGAAAAAAAGGGAAGTCTCACGACTTCCACATTTTTTCTAACCTTAAATCTAAATCTCTATGAAAAAAACGTAGTGCAAATATAGCGAATTGTTCAATATAGAGGTGTTAATAAACCGCATAAAGAGGGAATAAAAATTAATAGATGTAAATATAGATCAAATATGACCGTTTCCCTCTATTAATTTTATCAAACTTACGTAGATCGGATTCAATCTCAGCAGTTTGGGAACCCCGGTAATGAACATTTGCTTTCGGGCACGTGTCATGGCAACATTCAGTTTGCGGTCTATCAATACTCCGTCTTCTACTGTCAGATTAGATAAAAATTTAAGCTGATAAGGGTAGTTCACACAGAATGAATAAATGATAATATCCCTTTCACTGCCTTGGAAACGTTCGACAGTATCAACCATGATGTCATTGAGAGTTGGAATGCCGATTTGCGAAATTTCTTGCTTGATTAAAGCAATCTGGCTGCGATAGGGTGTAATGATTCCCAACGTCTGTGAAGTGTTAAACTTGTCAGCACCGATTCTCTGATAGGTCTCCAATGTGAGACGGGCAACAATTCTAGCTTCGGATAGATTTGTTTTGGCAGATGAAACGCTAGGTTCTGGTTCGGATGGATAAAAAGCTAACCGGGTGATTGTGTCGGAACGCTCTTGCTGGTGAGGAAGACCTACTGGGAGCAAGCGACCTTCATAAAAGGCTCGGTTGGCAAAGGATGCTACGTCAGGGTGCATACGACCTTGCCGGCATAGCATGTCAAAAGGAATTATTTGATTTTCATCAATTGATCGGATTTTCTTTTTGGCATTACGATACAGGCGTTCAAAAAGAGAATCTTTTAAATTTAATAGTCCTATTTCACGTAGTTTTTCATCGTGTACCTCCGATTGTTCTTCGCGTTGAAGTACCACGGCAGGAAGCTGTTTATGATCACCAATAAGAATAAATTTTCCGATAGCATTCTCTCCGTTTTTGCTACATGCGCATAGGATACCGAGCAACTGAGGTTCAAGAATTTGAGTCGCTTCATCGATGATAGCCACTTCAAATCGTTTTAGTCGGAAAAGCTCGGGCTTACCTGCAAGGGAGGCTACGGTTCCTATGAAAATCCGGCAACGATCGATGCGTTCGGATACTTCCGAACGGTGGTTGCAGAGAGAAAGTTCATTTTCTATCAAATGCTTCCGGTAAGCTTCGTCACAAGCAAGTTCGCTTCCTAAACGAATAAAATCGACTTCGGGGTGTATGGAAGATACGGATTTGCATATCTCATCTACCGCCCTGTTGGTGTATGAGAGCAGTAGAATATTTGACTTTTCGTCATGATAGAAGGTTTCTACCATTTTTTTGAGGGCACAAGACGTTTTACCGGTTCCTGGAGGACCTATCAAGAGGAAATAATCTTTTGCTGCTTGTGCTTTCAACGTTACTCGTTGAAAGTCATTTGTTTCAGCTGCAATTTTTGAATGAAATGATTCATCGAATTCAGGAGGGCGTTGTGACAGTAATAAGTCTCTCCGATCTTTTGTGGCAGAAGCAAAAGTATAAAGCCCTTGATACATGTTTCGGAAGGTCGTATCCATTGTGTCATGCTCGATGGCATAAAGACTGTCGGGTGGGAGTACAGAGGTGTTTTGTTGGGTGGCACGCAAACGGATACATATTTCTTTTCTGGTGGTGGCTTCTATATTGCCTTTGAATACCATCCTATTGGTGACATTGTCTTTATCGGTATTGCGTTCGTACAGAACGATAGCATCTCCTTGGCGAAAGTTTGGGAGAATCTCATCTTGTCTTTCTTTCCTTGAAAATGTTAAACTCGCTTTGTGTGCATCGGCAGCATGATTTTCTTTAAGTTGCAGATCGAACATGATTTCTCCGGCTTCACATTTTTCTGCTAAGGTGGATAGCCATAGAGCAGATGCTCCTGTGCGTCCTTCATAATCTATATCACCGGACTTGGATGTATACAGTTCTTTTGTGATGAAATTGTATAACGAATAAAAATAGGCTCGTTCCAATGGCGAAAGTTTTGTTAGAGATTCGGTGAAACGGTCGATGGAGGGACGTAGGTATTGTTCCCAAAATCTGCCTTGCAATCCTCGCTCATTCAGAATTTCCGAATGGATCATCTGAAGTCTGGAAGCTGTATATTCTATGTTATTGTTTAGTTGAATGCCATATTCTTCGGCAACTATCCGGTTCCTTAAGTTGATAGTGCGGCGTACCATCGCCCAAGATGGACGTGCAGGATAGAGTAAAGGATAACGTGTATAAAGTAAGTATGCTTTTACGTGATGATGATCCATCTTCATGGAATATTGAAGGACGGCTTGGTAAAGGAGCATTTGCACTTTGTTATTTTCCTTTGGTTCTATTTTTCCCCGAATGGAATATTCATCCGCTTTCCCTGATTTCATTTCAATGAACGAGGTCATGTCACGTTGCATATAGTCCAGTCTTCCTTGTAGCCCTAACGGTTCACAGATATAAGAAGGTTCAAGTACGGCATCTGTTTTATCCAATTCATAACCGGGTGCATGAAAGGTATCGGTTATTATTTCACGGATATGTTCGAAATGGGTTTTACAATCTTTGAAGAATTGGCGTTCTTTCTCTGGTTCCTGTAATTCTGTGCAAGCTGCCAGTTCTATAGGGTAGCGCTTGAAGGCTTTTTGCATGCAAGAAAGATAATTTGCTTCTCCATCAGCATAAATCCATTCGTCAAGAAAAAGATTGGCGATGTTTCCGAGTAGCAGCGGGCGTGCATTCTCTATGGGTTGCAAACGAGATAGTAAATAATTTCCGGGATGGTGTCCGAAATCACGGAAACATTCAGCAAGAGAACTGATATCTATTAAATAATCCGGTTCGAGAACTATAAATGAGGGAGTAAGTATTCCCTGCTCGTCAACAGCAATATCCAGCAAATTGATCTGTGCATGTTTCCAAAGTAATTTACAAGTTTCTGTAAATTCTTCATTGATTTGTGGAATATTATAGCGTACTTGCAAGGGCTTGTCAACGATCCGGTCGGTTGGCTGTACGTATAAAAACTCTTCATCAGAGTATTCAAAGCAAGCACGTATTCGTTCAATATGTTCCCGTGCTGGTGGTGATACGACATAGGTGGCATCAGCTACCGGGAGTTGCTGGTATAATTTTGGGGGAATATCTGTGTTAGTAATTTTCTTTATGAAGAAAGCCAGTGTTTTGACATCGCGTAATAACTTTTCGCGAGAAGCTTTTGTCTCTCGATTTAAGATGCTGTTTGAAGTGAGTCGGAATGTATGCAAGCGGTTCTGTTCGGCAACGGATAAACCGATTTTGGCTGCAACGAAACTGATTCGCGCAGAAAGGTCAGTCATTTGAAGACTGTCATTCTGCATTTGACTCCTGCATAGACGTTCCAGTAAATCACGCATTTGTTTATAGGCGATGCCAAGTTTTGTATCGTCTGTATTGCAAACTGCCAGAAGAATTTCGAAAGCTTCTTTTATCTCCTCTTTTTCCATGTTGCAAAGATAGTGAAAAGGAGAATAATGAATATCCATATAACAAAAACAGGCATAAAAAATAGCAATCGGCACGCAACCGATTCTATTTTATAAAGTAGATGCCCCGATTGTTTACAGAGTAATAAGTTTATTTGTTATAATTTGATCCATGTTCCTTGTCTCCATAGATATTCCAAAGGGCCTTGTTTGTGTTTGGATAACCAGTAACGACTGAAAGTTAATTGTATCATGAAAATAGCTAAACCGATTAAAATTGTTGCTGTTGCGCCTGTGGAATTATAAAGTCCCAACCCGAAACCATAATAGATGCATACTCCCATGATTGATTGTGAAATATAATTAGTTAAACTCATGCGACCGTAAGGAATAATCGTTCTTTGCCATTTATATCCTTCTCCTCTATTAAACCATAACAATGTAAATGCAGATACCAATATGGCCATAAAAGTAAAGTTTGCCAATGAAGGGATAGCAACGTTGTAGGAGATTAGTATCGAAGGGTTACTGATATATACAGGGACATAGAATCGAAGCATGTTTAGTGGTATGAAGGCTAGAATTGCCATTTTAAGAATACGTTTCCATGCTCTTGTAGATCTGTTACTCTTTATGAAATACTTTCTTCGTCCCAATAACATACCGAACATGAATAAAGCAGCTGTTTGGAATAAGCGTCCGTTTTCTACTTGCCAGAAGTTACTATATAATTGTCCGTTCCATATATTATTACGAAGAACTTCAAGGAAAGTTCCGTGGGTTGTTGCTTCAATGGCCGATTCTGCATAAGTTATAAAGTGGGTACCGTTTATTACATAGTTTGAATCGAATAATGCGTATAGCATTCGTCCCCATTCAAAAGGTTGTAAAAGTAAGATGAGAGCTATCCAAAAAACAGTTTTGTCATTTAGTCGGCAAACAGGTATTAAAACGAATCCTACAACAGAATAGAGGAGCAAAATATCACCATTGTAGAATAAGGCATGAAGTTGTGCAAATAAGAAAAGTAAAACCATTCTCCAGGCAAAGCGACCTCTGAAGTCTATTCCACGTTTTTCGGCATTATGGTATTGTATATAAAAGCTGAATCCGAACAAGAGTGAAAAGGTGGCATAAGCCTTCCCTGCAAGTAGAAAAAACATAGCGTCCCATACATATTGGTCAATGGTTTGTAACCATGATGGAAGAGACTCTGGGATGAAATAAATGTTGTAGTGTTCTAAGTTGTGCAATAAGACTATAGCCAGTAAAGCAAAACCACGGAGTGCGTCTACTACTCCTAATCGATGGGGTGTTTGAAGTGTTTTATCCATTTTTTGCAGTTTGTTTCTATTAGATTGCCCAAGATGACAATTAATTGTTGCAAATATATGAAAATAGTTTCAGTGTTTTGACTTTGGCGATGGCGGAATAAAAATATAGGGGCATTTTTGCCCCTATACTATGTAAAATTAAATCTTTGTATTAAATGAAATCGTCTCCAAGCTTCATTTGTGAGTCATTGACATATTTTCGGATAGCATGTTCTTCATCTTTCTTGCAGATAAGCAAGACATTGTTTGATTCTGCAACCAAAAACCCCTCTAAGCCTTCGATTACTGCCAGTTTACCTTTAGGTAGGACGATGATATTATTATTGCTGTTATAAATAAGCGATTCACATTTCAGCGTTACATTTTGGCTCTCGTCCTTGGGTGAAAGGTCATATAGTGATCCCCATGTACCCAAGTCAGACCAACCGAAGTCGCCAAGTGAAACATAAACATTGTCTGCTTTTTCCATCACTCCGAAATCAATAGATACATTAGGGCAAGCGGGGAAATTCTCTTCAATAAAAGCTTTTTCTCCTGGGGTTCCATAAAGATCTTTTCCGGCAGCAAGCTTTGAAGCCAATTCGGGTAATAGAATCTCGTTGGCTTTGATAATTGAATTTACATTCCACATAAAGAGACCTGAATTCCAGTAGAATTCACCACTTTCGACAAAGACTTTTGCTAATTCCAATTCCGGTTTTTCTGTAAAAGTTTTGACTTTATAAAAGTTTTTATCCTCTTCCTGTTCTGCAATCTGAATATAACCATATCCTGTTTCTGGTCGGTTAGGTTTTATTCCCAATGTTAATAATTTATCTGAATGAGATACGAATTCAAGCCCTTTTGCAATGGCTTCAAGAAATTCATTTTCTTTCAATATCAGGTGATCTGAAGGAGCTACGACAATGTTAGCATTCGGATTTAAAGCCCGGATGTGGTAGGAAGCCCATGCTATGCACGGAGCAGTATTTCTTCGTGCTGGTTCGAGCAATATCTGCTTCGCGTCTAATTCAGGGAGTTGTTCTTTAACAAGGTCAGTATACATCGCATTTGTGACGATGAAAATGTTTTCAGTCGGGATGACTTTGTTAAATCGGTCGAAGGTTTGTTGTAAGAGTGAACGTCCTGTTCCAAAGAAATCAAGAAATTGTTTTGGAAGTGTTTTGCGACTAAAGGGCCAGAAGCGGCTGCCAATACCGCCTCCCATAATTACACAATAATTATCTTTATTTGTCATGATATTGACTGTTTTAAAAGTTTGTGCTAATGTACGGTTTATTCTTTGAACAGAGAAAGGTTTCTACAATGTTTTATCTTTTTTTTCTCCTTTTTCTTACTAAATATTTGCAGGTTTAGAAAAAAGCTGTATCTTTGCACCGCATTTGAAAATAAATGCCCAGATGGCGGAATCGGTAGACGCGCTGGTCTCAAACACCAGTGGATTCAC
>OODP01000996.1_pt1 | contig 19987 bp, 10 predicted proteins | sample 1671011 | NCBI WGS metagenome assembly OODP01 (sample SAMN06348113, study PRJEB24527) | human gut metagenome | biome: human gut; feature: ankylosing spondylitis patient; material: feces | host: Homo sapiens | place: China | collected 2015-10
TCATGGAGTATTGCATGGCCCACAGGGATTCCACACCATTTTCATATTGAGGTTCCGGACGGAAGTTGTTGTGGAAATCCGATTCCAGCCCGTAGCCGCCTGCCGACATGATGGCATTGTCCGTGTATTGCACTACTTTCACCAAGTCTTCCGTGCTGAGGCTTGTCACTTCGTGGCTGTCTGCATTATCCTGATGATAAGCTTTGTACAGATAAGTTTTTGCCAGATAGGCAGCTGCTGCGGCTTTGGCGGGACGGCCTTTGTCTGCCTGCTTCACGGGAAGGTTATCATAAGCAAACTGGAAATCGTCTGCAATCTGTTGCCAGCCTTCGTCATTGTTGTAAGTAGTGTTGGAGAGATAGTTGTATTCTTCTGGTGACAAGTTGGCATCGTTGGCAAACGGAATCTTTTTGTACAGGCGTTTCAGTAAGAAGTGACCGTGTGCACGGAGGAATCTCATTTCGGCAATGCGTTGCTGCTTCAATGAATAAGTGCTTTCATCCACTTGTTCCAACAGTTGCAAAGATGTGTTGACGCGTGAGATACAATTGTAGAGACGCTGCCACATATCGCTGATGTTCCATGCCGTAGTCATAATGCCTTGCGATATGTCCAGTGAGTGGAATACATCACCGTCTTCCGTACCGTTTCCGCCTTTATAAGCGTCATCCGAACGTACGTCATAGTTCCACATGGAGAAGGAAGAGTTGATATCTTCGGCGGTAATCCATACTGCATAAGCAGAGATCACCAGATTGTCGATGTATGCCGGGTTCTTCAGCTGTTCGTCACTGATGGTTCCCTGGGGGAGCTGGTCTTCCAGAAAGTCGGTGCAACTGCCGCACATCAGTGAAAGACCTAAGATTGCTGTATATATTAACTTTTTCATAAGTAACTGATTTTATTGTTAAAAGCCTACATTAATACCGAAAGTTATATTCATCGGGATGGGGTAGCCATAGTTAGCATTTTCAGGATCTACTCCGGTGAATTCCTTGCTTTTGATGGTGAATACGTTCTGTGCACTCAGGTAGAAGCGCAGGCGCTCCATCTTCATCTTCTGGGCAAAGGTTTTCGGGAGGTTGTAGCCCAACTGTATATTGCGTAACTTCAGGAACGAACCATTCTCAACGAAGTAAGTGGAAACACGCTTCTCATTGTTTGTATCGCTGCGTGACAATGCAGGAATGGTAGAGTTCGGGTTGGTGGGTGACCATGCATCGAGTACTCGCTTACCTTTGTTCAGGAAACCGATATTGAGTCCGCTCCAAAGGTCGGTCTCTTTTTTCAGGTCGCTGATGACGTCTACTCCCTGAACACCTTGCCAGAACATGGTGAGGTCGAAATTCTTGTATTCAAGGTAGATGTTCAGACCATAGCTGAAGTCTGGTGTCGGATCATAAATCCATTGTTGGTCTTTTTCGTTAATAATACCGTTGTGATCCAAGTCGCGCCAGCGGATACGGCCTATTCCGGCACCTTCCTGAGTGGCGTGGTTATCAATCTCTTCCTGTGATTTGAAGATGCCGTCGGCTACATAACCAATTTGCGAACCATTGGCATGTCCGATTACGCTTTGTACACCGTTACCTCCGAAAGTACCATTGGCTGCTACTGTAGTAGGCAGTTTTGTAATTTCATTCCGGTAAGTGGCTATGTTGGCATTCAGGTCATATTTCAATCCGAATGCAGTTTGATTACGATAACCGAGATTCAGTTCAACACCCACGTTCTTCATTTCTCCTGCATTGATCCATTGGCTGCTTCCTTCACCCATAGCGGCGATACCAGCCATCTGTACCAGGATATCCGTTGTCTTTTTGTAGAACCAGTCGAATGAGCCGTAAAGAGATTGTTTGAGAAATGAGAAATCGAGACCCAGGTTGACCTGTGTGGTTGTTTCCCATTTGATGTTATCGTTACCGATCTGGTTACGCTTGAATCCGGACTGAAGGATACTGCCGCCATTGGTTCCGGCAATGTCATAGGAAGTACCGTAGCTTTGACCACCTGATTCCGTCACACCGTAGTTGGGAACGTAAATAGTATAGCGGGCAATGTTCGAGATTTCCTGGTTACCGGTCTGGCCCCATGAGCCGCGGACTTTCAGGTCGTCAATCCAACTGAGGTTCTGCATGAACTTTTCACGGTTCAGGCGCCATCCCAGTGAGAAAGAAGGGAATGTAGCATAGCGGTTATTCTTACCGAAACGTGAAGAACCGTCACGGCGTACTGTCATAGAGAGCAGATATTTATCATCATACGTATAATTCAGTTTTCCGAAGAAAGAAACCAGTGAATAGCCTTCGCCCGAACCGTAAGCCTGAGCCGTACCGGAACCTGCATTTGGCCACATATAGTCTGGCGTCAGGATGGAATAATCTTCTTTATAGCCCGAAAAATTGATATCGTCTTCGCGGTTCAACTCCATACCGACCATGGCGTCACCACGGTGTTTGCCAATTTCCAGATTGTAGGTAGCGATGGCATTCCACATCCATTTCGTCCAGTGTTCCTGCTTGGCTTCTACGGCATTCTTATCATTTGCTACATTACCTTCGGTGATAGGGTAGGTGAAGATGCGTTGTGATTTTTGTGCATAATCCAATCCGAAGGTAGAGCGTACATTGAATCCTTTGAGGGGATTGAGGTTGATGTAAGCATCACCAAACATACGCCAGTAAGTATAGCGATTATCAGAGTTACGATCCAGTCTTGCCACCGGGTTTTCGCGGTCAGGGTATCCACCTACCGGACCGGCATATTCTCCATTGATATCATAAACCGGCAGTGAGGGATTGAATTGCAATACATTCTGCAGGAATCCGCCTGGTGCCTGTACTTCCGAAGTACGGTTCAGGGTGAAATGTTCTCCTATGGTCAGGAATTTGCCAATCAGGTTGTAATCAGAGTTCATACGGGCAGAGAAACGTTCGAAGTCGCTGTCCTTGATGATGCCTATATTCTTATAGTAACCCAGGGAGAAGAAAGAAGAACCCTTTTCTGAACCGTTGCTTACTGATACATTGTACTGCTGGATAATACCTGTACGGGTGGTTTCGTCAAACCAGTCAGTATCGGCAGCCGGCACAGTGTTGGCGGAATCTAGATATTTGGACATGCTGATGTTGTTCAGTTGAGGATAACCGTTTGCATCGTAACCCCAACTATACTTATAACCCAGTGCATTGGTATTGGGGTCCTGGCCTTCGTTTACGTAAGCCTGCCACATGGCGCGGCCATATTCTTCCGCATTCAGTACTTCCATCTTATTGGTATACATGGAAGCGGCGATAGAAGCATCGAAGTTAATCTTTATCTGTCCTTCTTTACCTTTCTTTGTAGTGATGATGATAACACCGTTTGCAGCACGCGAACCATAGATAGAAGCGGAAGCTGCGTCCTTCAATACCTGAATGGATTCGATGTCATTACCGTTCAGTTCGTGCATGCCCGATTTGGTAGGGACACCATCAATAATATAAAGAGGGTCATTGTTGTTCAGAGTTCCGATACCGCGGATGCGTACTGTAGCATTTCCACTGGGATTACCGTCGGCCGTGATGTTCATACCCGGTACACGTCCCTGCAATGCTTTAATCGGATTGTTTTCATTTTGCTTGGCAATTTCATCCATGCTAACTACGGAAATCGCTCCGGTCAGGTCAGCTTTGCGTTGAGTGGTATAGCCTGTGACTACAATTTCCTGCAGTAATTCGGATTCTTCTTCCAGAGTGATGTTCAGTGTAGCTTGTGCTTTCACATTCACTGTCTTGAAGCCGATATACGAAATTGTCAGTTCCACACCTTGTGGCACAGATAGTGTAAAGTTACCGTCAATATTGGTTATGGTACCGTTGCCTGTCTGGTTAGTCTCTATGACGGTTGCCCCGATAATAGGCTCTCCGTCGGTCTTGGAAACCACCTTTCCCTGTACCGTCAGGCGTTGGGCCTGAACGATTGTACATATTATAAGAAAGAGTGCAAATAGAAGCGATCTTTTTATGCCTTCCATGTTTTTAGATTTTAATTAATATGCTTTTCATTTTGTAATCGCTGTGGATTACCTCTCAAAACATGCTTTCCCGAGTGATGTTTTGATGTTGCAAAGAAAAGGAATTCTATGACAAGAGGCTGTAATTTATGTTTCATATGCTGACATATTTGTAACAAAATAAAGGGCAGGTATCAAAATTACCAGCTTATGAAACATAAATAGCAGGCTGTTTCTTTTTTATTCGCTTCCTTTGCAAAGTGCTTTCCCGAGCAACCCATTATTAATTAAATGTAATACCCAAAAACATCATGAATTTAAAAAACAAATTGTTGACCGTGCGATGGACCCTTACCTTTATAATAGGTACAATTTGGTCGGTCTTTTCGTGCCAAGCTATTAACCCTCCTTTCGTGATTAAACATTTAGGTGACGGACAGAGCATTGTCCAGATTGAGAATCAAAAGAAATTCCTGTTGCTTCCTGTAGAGGAGGCCTCGCCGGAAGCAAAACTGTATATGATAGCAGACAATGACGTAGTACGCTATATGAATATTCGTCTGGCTATAAATAAGATAGATTACTTTGTTCCGGTAGATCTCTCCGGCTTTGATAATAAATCACTTTCCTTTAATTTCCAGTTGATCCCTGATACAGCTATCTGCTGGGACAAGATGGAACTTTCTGATGAGTTCGATACAGCCAATCGCGAAGTATTCCGTCCGGCATACCATTTCTCTCCCAGATATGGCTGGATGAACGACCCGAATGGCATGGTATATAAAGATGGAGTTTATCATTTATTCTATCAATATAACCCTTATGGTTCTATGTGGGGGAATTTACACTGGGGACATGCAACCAGTACCGACCTCGTTACTTGGGAACATCAGCCCGCAGCTATTGCGCCTGATGCTTTAGGGACTATTTTCAGTGGTTCTTGTGTAGTGGATAAGGATAATACTGCCGGATTTGGTGCCGGTGCCATTGTTGCTTTTTATACTTCAGCAAGTGATCGCCAGGTACAAAGCATGGCTTACAGTCTTGATAATGGAAAGACTTTTAAAAAGTACGCGCGTAATCCTATTCTGACTTCTACGCAACGTGATTTCCGTGACCCGAAAGTGATTTGGCATGATGGTACCAAGAAATGGATTATGATTCTCGCCGTAGGGCAGGAGATGCAGATTTATTCTTCACCCAACCTGAAGGATTGGGCTTATGAAAGTAATTTCGGTGAAGGACAGGGTGCTCATGGAGGTGTTTGGGAATGTCCCGATTTGATAGAGCTGCCCATTGAAGGTACGGAATTGAAGAAATGGGTCTTGATCTGTAATCTTAATCCGGGTGGACCTTTCGGTGGTAGTGCTGCCCAATATTTTGTAGGAACGTTCGATGGAAAAACATTCGTGAATGAATCCCCGAAAATGACGAAATGGATGGACTGGGGAAAAGATCATTATGCTGCTGTCACCTGGAGCAATGCCCCCGAAGGTCGTCATATCGCATTAGCATGGATGAGCAATTGGCAGTATGCCAATGATGTACCTACTATGCAATATCGTAGTGCAAATTCCGTGCCCCGAGACCTGAGTCTTTATACCTCGGCTGGTGAAACATATCTGAAATCTTCTCCTTCCAGAGAATTGCTGAAACTGCGTGGAAAAGAAGAAAAGAAACGTTCCTTCAAAGTGGACCGTACCTATAATTTGGATAAGCTGCTTTCCGATAATACGGGTACATATGAAATTGAAATGACAATTAAGAACCGGAATGCTGAGATTGTAGGTTTCCAACTATTTAATTCAAAAGGAGAAGAAGTGGATATCTATTATAATCTGGTAGAGAAGAAATTCGCGATGGACCGTAGTAAGAGTGGAATCGTATCATTCAGTCAGGATTTTCCGATAGTGACTTTTGCTCCAATAGAGGATAATTCGGAAATGACATTACGTCTTTTTATTGATAAATCGAGTATTGAAGCATTTGGAGAGGACGGGCGTTTTGCAATGACAAACCTTGTATTTCCATCGGAACCTTATAACCGCATCAGCTTCTATGCTAAAGGTGGAAGCTATACGGTAAGTTCGTTCAAGGTTTATAAATTGAAGTAAAATTAGTCTGTTTTACCTCTTTTACCATCCCTAATCTACACCAAAGCCGTACCAACTCCGTATTTGCTCCGTACCTAAGCGTTTGGACCAGACACGGAGTTGGTACGGCTTTGATACGGAGTTGGTATGGATATGATAGGCGGATTGGTCTATTTCTCTTTTATTCCTCTATTTCGATAGTGTATTTTCCTCTGAAGATTTCTTCGGGTTGCAGATGCTGCATCCAGTCCTTTTCTTTATATTCTCCTGTATAGTGTGCCCTGTCACAACGACCATACCACGGTTCTATACAGACGAATGGAGCATTCTTGGAAGGAGGCGACCATAAACCGACTACAGGTGCATTGAAATGCAGGCTGAGGTAAGGTTGCTTATCCTTATTATATAGAGTAACCTGCCGTACCTGACTGTTTTCCAATATCAGTGCATCTTTATCAAAAGTATGTATATCTAAAGGTAACAGTCCATCGGTTAACTTCAACGAATATTTGGTGTCCGGATCAGCGCAGCCCTTTTCGGAAATGAGGATATATTTCAGGCTGTTCTTTTTTCCAAAGCCAAAGAAACCCCGCTCTTCTGTAGTTGCATCGAAATCCGGATAACAGAATGCCGGGTGTGCTCCAATCTGGAAATGCATTTCTTTTTCTCCGGTATTCTTCACTTCCCATGTTACATCGATTTTCTTGCCATAGATGCGATAACCAATTTCAAGACAAAATGGATAGGGGTATTTCTTGAGTGTTTCTTCGTTGCTGACAAGTTGATAGCGCACTTCGTCGTCATGCTCTAATATGAGCGTAAACTCCATGTCGCGGGCAAATCCATGCTGTGTAAGGGCGTAGGTTGTACCTTCATTGCGATATTCATTTTCCCACACACTTCCTACTATAGGAAAGAGCACCGGTGAATGACGTTTCCAAAATGCGGGGTCTGCTTGCCACAGATATTCTTTTCCATTAGAGAAAATACTGCACAATTCGGCTCCATGTGCAGAGACCTCGATACTAAGTTTTCCGTTAAAGAGTATTTCCATAATGATTTATTTATGAGTTTGTTGTATATACTCGTACAAAAGTAGCTAAAATGCATGATAATAGGGCTCAAATACGGCTAAAAAACAGTCCTGTATCATAATTGATATTCTTTGTAACAAAATTGTTATCCTGTTGTCGTGCTATTCGCTTCCTTTGCAACATGCTTTCCCGAGCAAGAAATACTTAAATTAATACCATACAACCATGAAATCAAATTCTTCGTTATCCAAGCTCTTCCCGGTGATGCTTTGTTTCTTCGCCATGGGATTTGTTGATCTGGTAGGCATTGCCTCCAACTATGTAAAAGCTGATTTAGGTCTGACGGATTCTCAGGCTAACATCTTTCCTTCGCTGGTTTTCTTCTGGTTTTTGATCTTTTCCGTGCCGACAGGTATGTTGATGAGCCGTATCGGACAGAAAAAGACGGTACTTCTTAGTTTGCTGGTGACTTTTGCTTCTTTATTGTTACCGGTTTTCGGCGATAGTTATACGCTGATGCTGATTTCTTTCTCTTTATTAGGTATCGGCAACGCGCTTATGCAGACTTCACTAAATCCGTTACTTTCCAATATTGTCAGAGGTGACCGTCTGGCAAGTAGTCTAACCTTTGGACAGTTTGTGAAAGCGATAGCCTCGTTTCTTGCACCTTACATTGCCATGTGGGGAGCTACGCAGGCCATTCCATCCTTTGGTCTGGGCTGGCGGGTACTATTCCCTATTTATATGGTCATTGCTGTAATCGCTGTTTTACTATTAGGGCAGACACAGATCGCTGAAGAAAAAGAAGAAGGCAAACCTTCTACATTTGGTCAGTGTTTAGCTTTATTGGGCAAACCGTTTATTCTGCTATCTTTCATCGGCATTATGTGTCATGTAGGAATTGATGTGGGCACGAATACTACCGCACCTAAGATTTTAATGGAACGCTTGGGTATGGGATTGGATGATGCTGCGTTTGCTACCAGTCTTTATTTTATATTCCGTACGGCAGGTTGCTTTACAGGTTCTTTCATTTTGAGAAAGATGAATGCCAAATCGTTCTTTGCTATCAGTAGTTTTATGATGTTATTGGCAATGATAGGGCTTTTTGTTTTTCATTCAAAAACATCTATTTATATTTGCATTGCATTGATAGGTTATGGCAACTCAAATATATTCTCGATTGTCTTTTCGCAGGCATTGCTGTATATGCCCGGCAAGAAGAACGAAGTCTCCGGTCTGATGATTATGGGCCTTTTCGGTGGAACTGTGTTTCCGTTGGCAATGGGACTGGCAAGTGATGCGGTAGGACAAAGCGGAGCAGTAGCGGTAATGACAGTCGGTGTACTGTACCTGCTGTATTATACTCTGAAGATAAAGAAATAACTTTAAAGGAAAATTGCAGTATGAAGTTAATCTTAAGACTATTATTGACCGGCGCATTTTTACTTTCGTGTAATTGGGCGTTTTCTGGTGACATTGAATTGAAAATCAACAAAAAGTATCTGAATTTTCCTGTTTCTCATAAACAGGAAAGGGCGAAAATGACTTTTAAATCGGAAGGTAAGCCCGATTTGTCGGTGGTGATCCGTCTGGCATCCGGCGAAGCTGATTATTGGGTGTTTAAAGATGTTTCCGATCTTAAAGGTAAAACAATCAGAATAAGTTATGAGGGAGATGAAAAGGGGTTAAGTAAAATATACCAGGATGATTTTATAGCTGGACATGACAGCCTTTATCGGGAAACGAACCGTCCGCAATTCCATTTTACTACTCGCCGTGGCTGGATAAATGACCCTAATGGGCTGATATATCATGATGGAGAGTATCATTTGTTTTATCAGCATAATCCCTATGAACGTGACTGGGAAAATATGCACTGGGGACATGCTGTAAGCAAAGACTTAATTCATTGGGAAGAACTACCGGATGCCCTTTATCCAGATCATTTAGGTACAATGTATTCAGGATCAGCAGTGATAGATTATGAAAATACTGCAGGGTATAATAGAGATAATGTTCCTGCCATGATAGTGGCTTATACAGCTGCCAGCCCGGATAAGCAAGTGCAATGTATAGCATATAGTCTTGACAATGGGCGTACTTTTACCAAATATCAGAAGAATCCTGTGATTGATTCGAAGCATATCTGGAATAGTGTAGATACGCGTGATCCGAAAGTATTCTGGTATAAACCCGGCAAGCACTGGGTTATGGTGCTGAATGAGCGTGATGGACACTCTATTTACATTTCTTCCAATTTGAAAGAGTGGATTTATCAAAGCCATACAACCGGATTTTGGGAATGTCCTGAGTTGTTTGAATTGCCTATTGATGGAGATCCGAATAATACGAAGTGGGTGATGTATGGTGCCACAGGCACCTATATGCTTGGTTCGTTCAATGGGAAAGTTTTTAAACCGGAAATGGGAAAATATCAATATACAACAGGCTCTATATATGCTGCGCAGACATTTACCAATATGCCCGACGGACGACGTATTCAAATAGGGTGGGGGCGAATCAGTCATCCGGGAATGCCTTTTAATGGTATGATGTGTTTGCCAACGGAGCTTACCCTTCGGACTACTAAAGATGGACCAAGATTATTTAATGTCCCGATTAAGGAATCCGAGCAGTTGTTTACGCCTCTCCGTCAATGGAATTCTCTCAAGGCAAATGAAGCCAATGAATTGCTGAAAGAATTTGAAGATGCAGATTGCCTTAGAATTAAAACCACATTCAAGTTGTCTCATGCAACTAGTGCCGGATTTAATTTGTTTGGCCAGCAAATGCTTACTTACGATCTTAATCCGAATACAATAAATGGCGTGTTCTACTCTCCTGATGATATGACAAGTATGGAAATAACTGCCGATATATATATAGACAGAACTTCTATTGAAGTGTTTGTCGATAACGGAGCATATTCATTTTCAATGGTTAGAAAGCCGGATAAGAATAATAAGGAAGGATTTCATTTCTGGGGGAATAATATTGATATTAAGGATCTACAAGTATTTGGGGTTAAATCAATATGGGACTAATAATTTATTAATGGTTTAAATCAATCTCTTTTCGGAGAGTAACAACTTATTTATATATGAATACAATCGTTGGAATGGGTGAAGCACTTTGGGATGTGCTGCCCGAAGGAAAGAAAATAGGTGGTGCACCTGCCAATTTCGCTTATCATGTATCACAGTTTGGTTTTGACAGTCGTGTCGTAAGTGCTGTAGGGCGTGATGCTGACGGACGGGAAATATTGGATGTTTTTGCTCAAAAGAAGCTGACTTGCCAGATAGAGCAGGTGGATTACCCTACGGGTACGGTACAGGTTACTCTTGATGCTGTCGGTGTACCTTGTTATGAAATTAAAGAGGGGGTAGCTTGGGATAATATACCTTTTACGGACGATTTGAAACGGCTGGCTCTTTCTACCCGTGCCGTTTGTTTCGGTTCTCTGGCTCAACGCAGTCCTGTGAGTCGGGCTACTATCCAGCGCTTTTTGGATACGATGCCTGACGGAGAAGATCAGATTAAGATTTTCGATATTAATCTTCGCCAGGGATTTTATACGAAGGAGATTCTTTGTGAATCTATGCGTCGTTGCAATATCCTTAAAATCAATGATGAGGAATTGGTAACAATCAGCCGCATCTTTGGTTATCCGGGTATCGATTTGCAGGATAAATGCTGGATACTTCTGGCTAAATACAATCTGAAGATGCTGATTCTGACTTGTGGAACCAATGGCAGCTATGTATTTACTCCGGGCGTAGTATCTTATCAGGACACACCGAAAGTTCCTGTGGCCGATACTGTGGGAGCGGGTGATTCATTTACTGCTGCTTTCACATCTGCCATACTTAGTGGAAAACCTGTTCCTGAAGCACATAAACTGGCCGTAGAAGTTTCTGCTTATGTTTGTACACAGAGTGGGGCTATGCCGGAATTACCTTATGCTTTTAAGAGTCGGTTGGAGTGAGTCTCTGAAAGGTTACAATGAGATTGTTTTCTCCTTTATCATTACTATTCTGATATGGTAATGATAAAGGAGATTCATTTATATGGCAACTAATTTGGTATTATAAAGGCATTGTGTAGCATACAATACCTGTTTTCTTCCAACTTCCTTCTATTCCATATTCCTGTTTGTCTTCTGTAGTGTAACAATAATCATTTTCATTTGCTGCTTCGTATAGAGGAATGGCTCCGTCTACGGGTGAAGTATATACATAGCCCAGTTCTTTTTCCAGTTGCCATCCGGCGTCTGCTTGTAATGGCTCTACGGATAAACGTTGTTTTTGCCCGTTGCTATATAAATACAGAGGCACAGTATGTGTTCTTTGCTGTTTGTAGATGGAACAAACGGCTCCTTCGTATTTTCTGTTGGAGTGCACTGCAATATCTAAATAAGATGTATCGTATGTGTGATTTTTGCCATTCCAAGCCTGAAGTAACGGAGTTGTGGAAACAGACGATAACTTTTGGTTGGAAATATATTTTTCTATGGCATCTTTCACTTGTTTTCTTTTGGTGGCATCCGCTATCAGTTCATAAATAGGAAGAACTTTGTCTTGAGTGATTTTAGTCAAGGTATAATTTTCTTCATTGAAGGACTTCCACCAGGCATTAAAGCCATCGGTTATCGGCTGTGAAGTCAATAGGCTTGTATTTCCTCCATAGAATTCCAGTATAAGCTGGCCTCCTATGCTTTGTGCCACTTCTTCTTCCCATCCGCCGACACCGCTTCCGGTAAAGAGACCTTGCTGGCCTATTTTTGTCAAAGCGCTGAGTAAGGTGATTCTTGCACTGCTGGCAGCCGATGTCGCTGTAGGCACTGCTGTCCGGAAAAGTCCTCTGAATCGTGCCCCTATGCAGACGTCCACTAAAAGGTGTGTGCCATATTTATTTATGATATCTTCTGCTGTCAGACTGGCAACATCATTTTCAAACTCCTGCGTAAGGTATCTGTATTTATATTTCTCTGAGTTATAGAAGAACGAAAAGTACCAGCGTTCTGCCGTAAATAGCTGTTCACTGGAAGCAAAAGAATATTGTGAAGAATGGTTGTAGTCAGATTCGAACTCTTTGTGCTTGAGAATGGTACCGATCGATAGAGCATTCCTGGAATTTATGTCTCCCAGTATTAGGTTATTGGTCATGTCGGTCAGGAACGTTGTTGCATTTTCTCCAGCGTAGTCTCTGGGTTCGGAAGCATTTGCCCGCATACGATAGATCTTATCTTCATCGCTGTTTTCCAACTTCTCCAAATCCATTATAGGTGCTTTTATGGCTTCGGGACTTAAGTAATCAGCGGTAACATCGTAGCCCGCACCAAGAATTTGCTTCATATTTGCCGGGTAGGTTTTGAAAATGACTTCCTTGTCAGGAATAGCTTTGAGTTCATAGACATCAGAAGGAGTTTCATCTTCCGGGGTGAAATCTGAATCTGAGGAACATGCATATGAAATACATGCCAGAATGAGAAAATAGAATAGCTTTTTCATAAAATAATAGTTTTCTAGTAGTTACATTGTATTTGTAGGCAAAAGTAACAGAAGTATTTGAAGGAGCAATGTGTACACGTCCTTTTTTAAAGAAAAAGTGTCTTGTTTTATATTATAGACGATTTTACATTACTGCACAAAGTTCCTCCACCTGCTTTTCAAAACTATCCCTCATCTTAGCCTTATTCTTCACTACGCTCCGATGATTGTAAATAGTTTGTGGTGAATAGAACAGGAGGGTGGCTATCTTGGAGCTATCTTTAATCCCCATACGTATCAATGCAAATATCCGGAGTTCCGTATTCAATATCTCTCCTCTTTTAGGAATGATTTCTTCACCTTCTCGTAATAATGCATTAAATTCTTCTATAAATTTGGGGTATAAGTTCAGAAATGCAGTATCGAAGTTTACAAAGAACTCTTTCGCATCGGTGTCTGATAGTTTAGTGGCATTGACTAACTTCAAAAGATCATCCGTTTGTTTTGCTTTCACCTTGCGTTTTACCAAATCCTGGTATTTATTCAGTTTATCTATATAGGCAGCACACAAATCCATGAACAGGCTTACATATTCTTCACGCGTATGATTGGTATCTACTAATGCTTTATTCAGATGCTGTAATTCCTGATTCATATCCGCCAGTATCTCTCTGCGTTTATGAAGTTGGTGCATTTGCTGGTAAATATAGATCAGGGAAATAACCAGTCCGATAGATAATATACTGATGCATATCAGTGACCATTGTAGTCGTTTACTTTTAATAAGGTTCTGTTCCTGATAAGACAGTACGATAGAAGGGAATTTCTTCGCTATCTCGAGCATGCGGAGGCGATTGTTATAAAACTGTGCGTCTTCCATGGAATAATTCAGGTAGCGGTTAGCACGCGATACTTCTCCACTTCTGTTTTTAAAGATATATAAGGCAAGTTCCTGCAGAGCCAGGTTTTCCTTAAGCGGGCATACCTGATCCGAAATAGCAGCTTTGATCAGATAATGCTCGTATTCGTCCCAATTCCCTAATTTAGAATGGACTAATGCCAGACCGTAAGTAACCATAGCATAAAGACGAACATTTACGGGAACTCCTTCCAGTGCTTTTTGGTAGTATTCTTTCGCTTCGGGATATCTTTGGTGACGATAGAGATTTTCTCCTTTCCAGTAGTTGTGTAATGACGAACCGACGGGTAGCACACTGATTAGAGAATCCTGATAGAGCATCTCTTTTTCATAATAGCGGGGGGCATATACTTTATCATTGGAGTATTCGGCCCACATACTGTAAGCCCATTCACAGGCGACATAGTATTCTATCTTTGACGGAGCATCTAAGCTGCGTGAGTCTATTTGTGCCAGATTCTGAATGGATTCGCTGAAATAACCTGAGGTGGAAAGAAGTAGTGAACGGTGAATGATGCTCAGATTGCGGTAAGTGGGATTTGAAAGTTGCATGGCTATTTGTTCTTCCTTGTCTACATAGAGCATGGCCGAATCGAAACGATATGTATAGTACTCTTCATAAATGGCATTGTATAATCGGAAACGTTCATTTTCATCCATTGCCGGATATAGCAAATGTTTTAAACTGTCAATCCGGGTTTCCTTTTGGAGCGAGTATTGGTTGCGCTGTTTTAAAGCTGATTCCAATTCATTGGATAAGTCCGTTTTATTCGCTGCACGAAAAGGTACAAGCATAAATAGTAGAAATAATCCCGATAACAAGTATCTTTTCATAGGGTATATTCATTTAAAGTAGACAAATACAAAGATATTAAAAGTTTTCAGCAAACGGATACATCTACCTGCTTTTATAAAATGGATACCTGTAATATGTTTATAATCAGTATGATAATGGCGTGTATTACTTCACTTCAATCTACCTGACAACTACTTGTGGCAACAGTGCATAATAATACCTTCTAACTTTGCCCTCGTTGAAAGATAAAGGATGTATTCCCGTCCGATCCTTTGGCAAAGAGTTTAATTTTAAATCCTATTAATATTATGAAAGTAAGTCTCTTTTCTTATGTCGTATCGGCAGCTTTGTTATTCGCTACTACTGCGATAGCAAATAATCCGGTGGAGAATGACACCATCAGTAGTAAGAAGACGGAAGGAAGCGAACGCAATGTGATGCTGAATGCTTCGGATGCTAACAAGCCTCGTGAAATCCAGATCGGCCTTCCCAGTGAAGATGTGAATGTGTATGAGAACGGATTGCCCGCCGTATATTCTTCGGCTGTGCACAAGTTGGCTACTCACTGGCGCAACGATGCCAGCCTGGGTGAAGTCGGATTAATGACACCGTCCGAATCTGCTATTGCTACCGGAAATATTGCTTATTCTGTAAATTCTTTCTCTAAATTGGGACAGAAGGAGTTTAAGGGAGTCTTGAATTATCATACCAATCACTTCGGATGGCAGAATGTGGACATGAATGTGTCCGGTGGCATCGGAGATCGTTGGCTGTATACGGCGAGTATTTATCAGAATTTCGATCCGGGTAGTTTCGCCCCTAAGTTTGAAAACTTCAGTGACCGCACCCAATTGTATCATGCCGGACTGACCCGCCTTTTCAATAACAATCGTGGAAAATTCTCCGTCATCTATAAATTCTCGAAAAGTCATGCACTCGGTTCGATGATTAATGCTGCTCCGTTCATTTATGTGGGAGATGGCAGCGTAAAAGAAATTCCGGGGTTCAAGTTGGGGACTTCTTCGTATGCTCCCGAAGGCGGACGCTTTCAATATATGGACGTAATGGATGGAAAGATGAAGAGCGGGCGCTTTGGTGACTTCACGGGGAATAGAGCGCATGAAGTAGCTATGCTGTTTGATTATACTTTCCGTAATAATCTGAATTGGACATTCAATGCCAAGTTTATGAATGCTCCCGAAGCAAATTATGTAGATTTCGGCGGTAGTAATATCAGTGAAGCAACTGAGGAAGATGGCCTTTTTCTGGATGGTTCGAAAGATGCCTATACCGGATTGGTGGAAGGTAGACGTACCTGGTTACACCTTGGAAAGGTGAAGAATGTATTGTTAACTTCAGAGTTGAAAAAGAAAGTCGGTAACCATGATGTACGTCTGGGGTTGAATGAATGGTTTTATCATTTGGATTATCACTCTTCTTCTTTTCAATGGACGGGAACCGTCACCGAATATCCGCAGATACTGAACCGGGTGGAAGCTGACGGAAGTACCAGTAAATTCAGAGGGTTCAATGAACTGAGCCCGGAGTACACAAAAGGGACTGAGAACAAACTGGCTGTTTACTTTACGGACAACTGGCAGGTAAGCCCGAAATTCACAGTCTACTACGGGGCTCGCCTGGAATATTATCGTATGTCTGCCGACCAGATTCCTTACAGCCGTTATTCTGGTTTCCATATTGGTGATACCCATGAATATACGGACAATGAAGGAAATGTACTTTCTACTGAAAAGATACAGCCGCATAAAGTGGTAAAAGACAAGTTGAATTATGCTGCAACAGCACAATTTACTTACAAACTGACCAGGAACTTCGGGCTTACAGCCGATGGAACTATTGCTACCCGTTTCCCGCGCATTAATGAATATGCAGGAACCGGCCCAACTGAGGAACAGTATAAGCGTGTGACCATCCCCTTGTTGCGTGGTGGATTATTCTATCAGAATGACTGGATAAACCTGACTTCTATGATTACCTATATCTCCAAGTCGAATAACATAGACCAGCAGAATGTAACCAAGCCGGGAACTACGCAATCCAAGACCACTTTGCTGATTTACGACATCAAGACATTGGGTTGGACTACTTCTGCTGAAATCAATCCTTTCAAAGGTTTTCATCTGCATGCCCTGTTCACTTACCAGAAGCCCACTTATAATAACTACTTCATTAAATCTCCATTTGAAGGAGTGTCCGATCTGAATGCCAACGGTAATATTGTGAAGGAAATTCCCCAAGTATTGGCTGAAATAGATCCCAGTTATAACATAACGCCCGATTTACGTCTGTGGCTTAGCTTCCGTTACTTTGGTAAGACTTATGCCAATCTGACCAATGCCCTCTATTTCAATGGTCGCTGGGAAACTTTCGGTGGAATTAACTGGAAAGTGAACAAACATCTCTCACTGGGTGCAACGGTAGTGAACTTCCTGAACCAGAAAGGTGCCAGCGGCACGATTAATGGTGCCGAACTGTTGGGTAAGGAAGAAGCAGGCAAGTTTAAAGATCATTATATGAGTGGCAACTATTTGCGTCCGTTTACGCTGGAATTCAGTGCAAGTCTTTCATTCTAATTTTAATTAATATATTTTTGTAACTAAATTGATTGTATACCATGAAAAATTTACTTGTAACCCTTTTTGCATGCGCTACTTTATCGTATACTCATGCAGCGGAAAACAAAACGATCCGCATTTCTACGGACAATACTGACCTGGTGCTTCAGGTAGGCGATAATGGTCGTCTGTATCAAACTTATTTAGGTGAGAAACTACTGCATGAACAGGATTTGAATAATTTCAGCTGGAGTATCCATGCAGGTGCCGATGGTAGTGTAAGCCGGCGTGGTTGGGAAGTATATAGTGGTTCGGGTAATGAAGATTACTTTGAACCGGCCATTGCTATTACTCATAACGACGGCAATCCGTCCACTATCTTGTATTATGTTTCTTCTTCCTCTAAGGCGGTTGAAGGCGGTACGGAGACTGTGATTAATCTGCGTGACGACAAGTATCCGGTAGATGTCACTCTGCATTATGTGGCTTATCCGAAGGAAAACGTTATCAAGACCTGGAGCGAAATCATACATCAGGAGAAGAAACCTGTAATGCTTTCGACCTATGCCTCTACCATGCTTTATTTCAATAATTCAGCTTATTTTCTGACTGAGTTCAGCAGTGACTGGGCGAAGGAAGCACAAATGAGCAGCCAACAGTTACAGTTCGGTAAGAAAGTGATCGATACCAAGTTGGGGAGTCGTGCCGCTATGCATACGCATCCTTTCTTTGAAGTGGGACTGGATCAGCCGGTCAGCGAAGATCAGGGAAGTGTATTGATGGGTACATTGGGCTGGACCGGTAATTTCCGTTTCACTTTTGAGGTAGACAATGTAGGAAACCTTCGCGTAATCCCTGGCATCAATCCTTATGCTTCGAACTATGAGTTGAAACCGAATGAAGTGTTTACTACCCCTGAATTTATCTTCACTTTAAGCAATGACGGTGCTGGGAAAGGTAGCCGGAATCTCCATGAGTGGGCACGTAACTATAGTTTGAAAGATGGTAAAGGCAGTCGTCTGACTCTTCTGAATAACTGGGAAAATACAGGTTTTAACTTTAATCAGGAGATACTGGCTGAATTAATGAAGGAAGCCAAACATCTGGGTGTAGATATGTTCTTATTGGACGACGGGTGGTTTGCGAACAAATATCCCCGTAAAAATGATCATGCGGGTTTGGGAGACTGGGATGTGAATCATAATAAATTGCCCGGCGGTATTCCGGCTCTGGTGAAAGCTGCCAAAGATGCGGATGTGAAGTTCGGTATCTGGATTGAACCTGAAATGGTGAATCCTAAGAGTGAACTCTTCGAGAAACATCCGGATTGGGCGATCATGCTGCCTAATCGTGATACGTATTATTATCGTAACCAGTTGGTGCTTGACCTTAGCAATCCGAAAGTGCAAGATTATGTATACGGTGTTGTAGAGAATATAATGAAAGAGAATCCAGAAGTTGCTTTCTTCAAATGGGATTGCAACAGCCCTATCACCAATATCTATTCTCCGTATCTGAAGAATAAACAGGGACAGTTGTATATTGACCATGTCCGCGGTATCTATAATGTCCTGAAACGTGTGAAGGAGAATTATCCTGATGTCCCGATGATGCTTTGTTCCGGTGGTGGTGCCCGTTGCGATTATGAAGCACTGAAATACTTTACCGAGTTCTGGTGCAGCGATAATACGGATCCTGTAGAACGTATTTATATCCAGTGGGGCTTCTCCCAATTCTTCCCGGCAAAAGCCATGGATGCTCATGTGACCAGTTGGAACAAGGCGACTTCCGTGAAATTCCGTACCGATGTGGCTTCCATGTGCAAGCTTGGTTTCGATATTGGCTTAAAAGAACTTACTGCTGACGAACTGACTTATTGCCAGACAGCCGTTGCCAATTGGAAACGCCTGCAGAATGCTATTATGGATGGTGATCAGTATCGTTTAGTTTCTCCTTATGAGGGAAATCATATGGCATTGAACTATGTGAGTAAAGATAGCAACAAAGCAGTATTGTTTGCTTACGATATTCATCCCCGCTTTCAGGAGAAACTGATGGCAGTGAAATTACAAGGTCTGGATCCGAATAAGCAGTATAAAGTAGAAGAAATCAATCTGATGCCTTCGGTTACTTCAAAGTTAGGGTCTAACGGAAAAGTTTTTTCCGGTGATTATCTGATGAAAGTCGGTTTGAATGTATTCGGCTTGGTTACGACTCAGAGCCACGTGATTGAGCTTACTGCTCAATAAGTAGATTGCCGATAAAGATATTTTTATAATAAGTGCGCCCATTAAAGCTTTATTTTAATGGGCGTATCTGTTTTTATGTACCTTCATATCATCAAAAAAAGTATGAAATCGTAAAATTAAGGATGTCTTTTAATCTTTAATCTTCTAAATATCAGTGCTATAAAATTATTTATTTTAGTTTATTGATTTTAGAATTTAGATTTCTCCATTTCCCATTATTTTTGTTCTCGTCCATTGAGTCTATACAAATGAATCATATAAAGAGGATGAAATAGTCCGATTTAATAACCTGAACGGTTACAGGAATGTGCCTGACAGCACAAAGATCTTGCTTCCGTTATTAAAAAATAATTAAGATTATGAGTGAATCGCCTTCTGTAAACAAAGACCGCGTACTGACCTGTTCCGTTTATTGTAACGGAAGCAAACTGGGAAATGAGTACACCTTGGTTGCTGCTACGGTGCATTTGGAACTGAACCGCATCGGTAAAGCAACATTGAAATTTAATGCCGGAAATATGAATAAGCAGACCTTCGACGAGAGTGATGCCGACCTTTTCAAGCCGGGTAATGCTATCCGTCTGGAAGCAGGCGATATTGAAAAGGAAGATATACTGTTCGATGGTATGATTATCGGGTTACGCATCATTACTGATAAAGACTTTCATTCCTATATGTTAGTGGAGTGCCGTGACCATGCCTATTCAGCCATGCAAGGGCGTAAGAATCGTATCTTTGAAAAGAAGAAGGACTGTGACATCATTAAAGAAGTATTGTTAGCTTACGGTAGTGTGGAAGTAGACTCCACACCCTATCAGTACCCCACGCTGGTAC
>OODP01000997.1_pt1 | contig 19960 bp, 18 predicted proteins | sample 1671011 | NCBI WGS metagenome assembly OODP01 (sample SAMN06348113, study PRJEB24527) | human gut metagenome | biome: human gut; feature: ankylosing spondylitis patient; material: feces | host: Homo sapiens | place: China | collected 2015-10
GTCAGATGTTCATCAATAATTCCAGAGTACTCGATAGGCATATTATAGCCTGCAAATTCGTGCATTTTAGCACCTAATGCAATGTGTTTCTCTGTAAACGGAGTGGTTTTCATTTTTTGTGTATTAAGTTTTAAGTAATAAATTGATATTCGTGGAATGTAATCACTTAGAAGCTACTAGTTCGGCAATCTTCACAATGACGTTCATTGCCTTCTCCATATTCTGAATAGGAACAAACTCATAACGTCCGTGGAAATTAAGACCGCCGGCAAAAATATTCGGGCAGGGTAAACCTTTGAATGATAGCTGCGCTCCATCCGTACCGCCACGAATCGGCTTCACATTCGGCTTCACTCCTACCGCCTCCATGGCTGCAAAAGCTGTGTCGATGATATGCATCACCGGTTCTATTTTCTCACGCATATTATAGTATTGGTCACGTAACTCTAGTGACGCCGTACCTTCTCCATATTCGGTGTTGATCTCCGCAACCAGACGTTTTATTTCTTCCTTACGTTTCTCAAACTTGGCACGGTCATGGTCGCGAATGATATAAGACACTGTACTTTGCTCCACATCTCCCTGAATACTGATCAGATGATAGAATCCTTCATACCCTTCAGTCTGCTCCGGTGTTTCCATCGATGGCAACATTGCGATAAACTGATTAGCGACACGAATCGAGTTTATCATCTTATTCTTTGCATATCCGGGGTGTACATTACGTCCTTTAAAAGTAATCTTTGCAGCGGCAGCATTGAAATTTTCAAACTCCAGTTCCCCTACTTCACCACCATCCATCGTATACGCCCATTCGCAGCCAAACTTCCCGACATCGAACTTATGCGCACCTTCACCGATTTCCTCATCCGGATTGAAACCGATACGAATCTTTCCATGTTTGATTTCGGGATGTTCTTTCAGATAAACGATTGCCGATACGATCTCGGCAATTCCCGCTTTATCATCCGCACCAAGCAGCGTCTTGCCGTTTGTTACAATCAAATCCTCTCCTTTATGATCGAGCAGTTCCGGAAATTGTGCAGGAGAAAGAATGATATTTTCTTCGGCACAAAGCACTATATCCGTCCCATCGTAGCCTTTTACAATACGTGGAGTTACATCTTTTCCTGTCATATCGGGACTTGTATCCATATGAGCGATAAAGCCCAGTTTTTGGCGGGATTCATATCCTCTGGTTGCTGGAATATGTCCATAGACATAGCAATGTTCATCTACATCGGCATCTTTCACACCCAGTTCCCTTAATTCCTGAACCAGAAGTCTGGCAAGGTCAAACTGATACTGTGTGGATGGGGAAGTACCGGTTTCTTCACTGCTTGGAGTGAATACTTTTACATAAGATAATAAGCGTTCGTATGCTTTCATGAATTAATCCTCCTGGTATTGGGCTGAGCCATAACTCAGCATTGTATGTTAAGTATAACATGCGACTGAGATTACGTAAAAATATTTCTTGCATTTTGTAAATAGTTATGATATGATGCTGCTCAAAGAAAAGGGAGTAGCGGCCATCGTTATGAAGAACTGGACTTGTTTTTCCTATAAATGGTACATAAATGCGTCAGAACGGCAGATTAAGAATGCCCGCATTATGATATAATCGGCAAGACTTTTGTTTTAGACATTAAGAGAAGAGCTCATGTTATGTCTGAAATGAAAGTCTTTTTCTTTTCTTCAGAAATTTTTAGAAGCAAAAAATTTAATTATGCCAAATGGTGAAACGGAGGAGAAAAGTGAACGAAAGAGTAAATCCATTTAAAAAATTACAGAAGCCGGGAAAACATGTGAAACGTATTGTAATAGGAGCAGCAGGGTTGGTGATTATTGCAGGGCTTGCGGGAGATGCTACCTATCAGATCCAGGAGCAGGAACAGGCAGTATTGACAACTTTCGGAGTGCCGAAGGCAGTGGCAGAAACAGGACTGCATTTTAAGATTCCTTTTATACAGAAAGTACAGAAAGTAAATACAACGATCCAGGGATTTCCTATTGGATATAGTATGGGAGATAATTCGGTGGTTGAGAATGAGGGCATTATGATTACCTCGGATTATAACTTTATTGATGTAGATTTCTTTGTTGAGTACAGAATTTTAGAACCGGTAAAATATCTTTATAATTCAGAGGAACCGGAAGATATTCTGAAAAATATTTCTCAAAGCTGTATCCGTACAGTAATCGCAAGTTATGATGTGGATGAAGTACTTACAACCGGAAAAGGTGAAATCCAGAGCAAGATCAAAGAAATGATACTGAAGCAGATGGAGGAACAGGATCTGGGAATCCAGCTTGTGAATATCACAATCCAGGATTCAGAACCACCCACACAGGAAGTTATGAAAGCATTTAAAGCAGTAGAAACTGCCAAGCAGGGAAAAGAAACTGCTTTGAATAATGCCAATAAATACAGAAACGAAAAGCTTCCGGAGGCTGAGGCAGAAGCAGACCAGATCATTCAGGATGCTGAGGCGCAGAAACAGGTAAGGATTAATGAAGCAGAAGCTGAGGTTGCACGTTTTAATGCCATGTATGAGGAGTATGTTAAGAATCCGGAGATCACAAAGAAGCGTATGTTCTATGAGACAATGGAAGATGTGCTGCCGGGAATGAAGATTGTGATTGATAATGGAGATGGAGTGCAGAAGGTTCTGCCGTTAGATTCTTTTACAGGGAACAGTTCAGAAAATCCGACAGAGACACTGAACACAGATCCTGCTCAGGACACACAAGATTTAAATGATTCTGAGAACGAATAAAGAAATGACAGAAAATATTTCATATAAAAAGTGTTTTGGTAAATGAAATACGAAGGATAGAGATATAATTTGGAAAGGACTAATTTATGAAAGGTAAGAAAATTGGAATATTAATTGGTGTGTCTGCAGTGGTTGCAGCTGTCGGAGCGTCGGTAACAGTAACCCAGCAAAATGAATATAAGCTGATCCGTCAGTTTGGTAAGGTTGACAGGGTGATCAGCTCATCGGGAATCAGTTTTAAGATTCCGTTTATAGAGAGTACACAGTCATTGCCAAAGGAAACACTGCTGTATGATCTGGCAGCATCTGATGTAATTACAAAAGATAAGAAAACGATGATCAGCGACAGCTATGTTCTCTGGAAAATCAGCGACCCGCTTAAATTTGCACAGACATTAAACTCTTCTGTGGAAAGTGGTGAAAGCCGAATTAATACTGCTGTGTATAATGCCACTAAAAATGCAATCAGCAGTATGTCACAGGATCAGGTGATCACAAGCCGTGACGGAGAACTGTCTGATATGGTCATGGAGGCAATAGGAACAAACATGGATCAGTATGGAATCGAACTTCTCAAATTCGAAACCAAGCAGCTGGACCTGCCAGATGATAATAAGGAAGCTGTGTATGAACGAATGATTTCTGAACGGGATAATATTGCAGCGACTTACAAGGCAGAGGGAAACTCCGAAGCAAAGGTGATCCGAAATAAAACAGACAAAGAAGTAGCAATCCAGATTTCCGATGCCAAAAAACAGGCAGAGATCCTGGAGGCGGAGGGTGAGCAGGAATATATGAAAATCCTTGCGCAGGCTTATGGAGAAGAGGACAGGAGTGAGTTTTATTCATTTGTGAGAAGCCTGGATGCGCTGAAGACATCTATGAAAGGTGAGGACAAAACAGTGATACTGTCTGCAGATTCACCGATTGCTCAGATCTTTGAAGGAAAATAAAAGAAAGTAACAATAATACACTCTAATTTTTCACCAGATAAATGGAAGATAGACATAGAAGATAAGGAATGTTATAATTTTTTTACAAAGAAATCCTGAAGCAGAAAATGTAAGCATAATCTGGAAATAATATACAGAGAAAACGGAGGAATAGAAAATGCTGACATGTATCAGATCAAAACGGCAGAGAGATGCAGCGGAGTATGCTTTACGAACTATTCAGTCATCATGCATAAGGCCTTATATTAAGACAATATATCTGTATGGCAGTTGTGCACGGGGAGAAGAGAAATATAGCAGTGATGTTGATCTGTTTCTGGAACTGTCAGAGTCATTCCGCTCCCGGCCGGAACTTAAAAAATATCTTTATCTTCTAAAATCAGAAGTATCCTCTGAGGAATTGGATGATGCAGAAACGGATCTGAAAATTGTAGTTGGCGATGACTGGAAAAGGAACAAAATGCTGTATTATACAAATGTGCGAAAGGAAGGAATTCAGATATGGCCTTGAACAGTTATTTTGATTTTGCAGAAAATGATTTTCAATATTTTAAAGCCTCTTATGATGCGGGGATAGTTGCAAATATGATGGGTGCCATGGCGCAGGGAATATGCGAAAAATATATGAAGCATCTGATCTCAGAATACTATAAACCGGATGATGCTATACAACAGAAAGATTTTGAAAATATTTTGCGTACACATAGTCTGAACAGATTGATGAAATTTCTAAAAGGAAATATGGGAGCAGAGTTTTCAAAAAATACGCAGACACATATGAGAATGATAGATGGTTTCTATTTTTCAACCAGATATCCTGGTGACGATAGCATAGAGATAGATGGTGATGATGTGGAAACCTGTAATGATGCGATAGAATTGTGCAGAAAAGAAGTTTTAGAGTTAGAACGAAAATTAAAAAATGGTGAAGTATAAACAGAAATTACGTTACGTAACACAGAAAATCTACTATGGATATCGTTGATACTGTATTTGAAATGAAAGACGGCAGGATTTCGTGAGCCTGATCTCAGAGAATAGAAAAGAGGCTGTTACACTAATTGCTTATGTAGTGTGACAGCCTTGTGTATTGTGAACTGAGAATTTGTTACTGAAACGTAAGGAATAAATTTTCAAAAGCAGTGTTGATGTGTCGAAAACTATTGATTGACGGAACAGCATGCGTTTGTTACACTGAATTTATATATCTGAGTTCCAGACCAGTCGGTCATCTATTTCCCTTTATGAAAGCATGTACGAAAGATAAAGATTATCCGATTTATGATATTTGTGCAAATTGGGTATTCAAACATTGTTGCCGTATGTTAGAATAGAAGTGAGGTATCTAATGAATAATACGATATTTGATGATGTATTTCGTACAATGATTGAGAAAATGCCATATCTGGCAGTACCTTTGATTAATGAAGTATTCCATACTTCTTATCCGGAGAATGTACCGATTGTGCAGCTGCGCAATGAACACCAGCAGGAAAACGGAGAGATTATCACGGATTCCTGTTTAAAGATTGCTGGTAAATTGTATCATATTGAATGTCAAAGTGCAGACGATACAACTATGGCAATTCGTATGATAGAATATGATTTCTCCATAGCAATTGAAAATGCACAGAAACAGGGACGCAAATACAGGATGGATTTTCCAAAGTCCTGCGTATTATATTTGAGAAGCGGAAAGAATACGCCGGATTTTCTGGAGATAGAGATGGTACTTTCGGATGAGAAAATAGTACATTATTGGGTTCCGACAATGAAATTGGAGACATATACGAGAAACAGTATTTTTGAAAAAAATTTACTGATGCTTCTGCCGTTTTATATTATGCGATATGAAAAGGATATTCATGAAATGAGTGAGAATCCGGAAATGTTCCAGAGTTTGCTAAATGACTATGAGGAAATCCGGATAAATCTGGAAAGAGAACTTTCAGGAGCAGATAAGACGGCTTTATACATGAATTTAAATAAACTGATCATAGAAATAGCGGACTATATATGCAGGAATGAAAAAACAGTCCGGAAAGGAATAGGTGAGATTATGGGTGGAAAAGTTCTTGAACTGGAATCTGAAAGGCTCGAACGGCTTCAAAAAGAGGCGGAAGCAGAGGCAAAAGCAATTGGAGAAGCAAGGGGGAGGGCAATTGGAGAAGCAAAGGGCATAGCGATTGGAGAAGCAAAGGGCATAGCGATTGGAGAAGCAATCGGCGAAGAACGATTAAGCACTTTACTTAATCGTCTGATTATGGATGGAAGAAGTGCAGAAATACAGTCTGTTGTGACAAATGCAGAGACTCGAAAACGGTTATATAAGGAATATGGAATTTTACCAGAATAAGTATTAAATAAAACGACAGTATTACTTTTTATATATGAGTTAAGGGGTGAAATTTTAGAGATAAAATGAGACTTGACGAACGATATGAATGTGAATATAATAGGTTCAGAAATAAAGAATTGGAAATTTTAACCGGATTTGACCGGCTCGGATATTGCTAAGGAGGAACATTTTATCATGAAAATCGGAAATGATATTTATTATGTAGGTGTAAATGATCATCAGATAGATCTGTTTGAAGGTCAGTATGTAGTGCCAAACGGTATGTCCTATAATTCATATGTGATCATGGATGAAAAGATTGCAGTTATGGATACCGTAGATGCTAATTTCAAAGATGAATGGCTTGAAAATGTAGCCAAGGTCCTGGACGGTGCGAAACCGGATTATCTGGTAGTACAGCATATGGAGCCGGATCATGCCGCAAATATCGAGAACTTCATGAAAGTATATCCTGATACAACCGTAGTTGCAAATATCAAGACCTTCACTATGATGGGAAATTTCTTCAGAAACCTGAATCTGGACGGAAAGAAGCTGGTGGTTGCAAACGGTGACAGCCTGACACTTGGAAAACATGTGCTGACTTTTGTATTTGCACCAATGGTTCACTGGCCGGAGGTTATGGTTACCTATGACAGCACTGATAAGGTTCTGTTTTCAGCAGATGGTTTCGGCAAATTCGGAGCACTTGACGTAGAAGAAGACTGGGACTGCGAAGCATGCCGTTACTATATCGGAATTGTTGGAAAATACGGTGCACAGGTTCAGAAACTTCTGAAAGCTGCCGCAACTCTGGATATCCAGACAATCTGTCCGCTTCATGGACCGATCCTTACAGAGAATCTGGGACATTACATTGAGAAATACGATATCTGGTCCTCCTACAAAGTAGAGAGCGAAGGTGTTGTGATCGCCTATACATCTGTATATGGAAACACAAAGAAAGCAGTAGAACTTCTGGCACAGAAACTGGAAGAAAAAGGTTGCCCGAAAGTAACTGTATTTGACCTTGCAAGAGATGACATGGCAAAAGCAGTGGAAGATGCTTTCCGTTACGGCAAACTGGTACTTGCCACAATTACATACAACGGAGATATTTTCCCATTTATGCGTACCTACATTGAGAACCTTACAGAACGCAGCTACCAGAACCGCACTATCGGTCTCATCGAAAACGGAAGCTGGGCACCTGCAGCAGCAAGAATCATGCAGGGAATGTTCGAAAAGAGCAAAAACATTACATGGCTGGAAAATAATGTAAAGATCACTTCTTCCTTAAGCGAAGCAAACGAAGCGGAGATTGAGGCTATGGCAGAGGAACTCTGCAAATAATTGATAATTGTAAACAGCAGGATCGAAAGATTCTGCTGTTTTTCAGAATAAGATAAACCCGGTTACTGAGAACGGAGTGCATAAGTAACGAAACCGGTAAGAGAAAGGCAGGAACAAAACATGACAGTAGCAGAAGTTATAAAGAAAATGGTAGAGTATTCCAAGGGAGATCTTCATGACATCAACCATTTCATGAAAGTATACGCATATGCAAAAACAATCGCGGAAGGCGAAAATCTGTCACCGGAGCAGCAGAAGCTGGTGGAGGTTACTGCGGTTGTCCATGATATTGCCTGCCCTCTCTGCAGAGTAAAATACGGAAATGCCAACGGTAAACATCAGGAGGAAGAAAGTGCGGCACTGATAAAGGAATTTTTCGCAGATTCAGATCTGCCGAAAGAATTTGTAGATCGTGTTTCTTATATTGTAAGTCATCATCATACAATAACCGGAATCGATGGTATTGATTATCAGATCATGATAGAAGCAGATTATCTGGTAAATGCAGATGAGGGTAATTTCTCCGGAAACAATGTGAGAAACATGCTGGAAAAAGTATTCAAAACAGAGACAGGAAAATTCCTGCTCCAGTCTATGTATCAGAAGAGGTTGAATGCTGAAGAATAAAAAAAACGTTAAGAAAGATTATGAGTGATAAAAAAACGGCGCAGAAATGTGCCGCTTTTTTTGTAGGAAAATCCAGAGATTATAATTTGGTTGTATTACAATTATATGCGGACGAGAAGTTATAATAACTATAAAAATCCGATACCTGAAAATTTATTTAAAAGATATGAAACTTTTCTCTATAATTCCCCATCTAATAAGTGTAAAACAAAACAACAAAGCTTCATTCGAATGAAACATATTTGTAAAAACATAAGAGCTACTGGACATGAAGTAAACAGTAACACATAAAACTCTAAGCAAGGAGGATCAGCATTTGATACAGTTGGTAAAACGTTCCATTTCAGGAGATGCGGATGCATTTCTGGAACTGATGGAAAAGAATTCTCTGGCAATGTACAAGGTGGCGAGGGGAATCCTTGATAATGATGAGGATGCCGCAGATGCCATGCAGGATACCATACTTACCTGCTTTGAAAAAATACATACATTGAAAAATCCGGAATATTTCAAAACCTGGATGATCCGTATTCTGATCAATGAATGCAATAAAATCCACAGACACTACAAAAATTTCAGCAGAGCTGAAGAACTTCCGGAAGTCCCCGGACAGGATATGTCCATTGAGGAATTTGAGTTCAAGGAAATGCTTGGAATGCTGGACGAATCCTACAGGATCATACTGGTTCTGTATTATGTAGAGGGATTTCGGATCGCAGACATTGCTTCTATATTAAATATGAATGAAAACACTGTAAAAACCAGACTGGTCAGAGCCCGTATGCAGCTAAAGCAGGAATATACTTCAGCAGAAGATAATATTCAGAAGAAGAGACTGCAGCAGAAAAAAAAGAAAAACAGAGAATTCACAGGGATAGCAGAAGGTTTGCAGAATATCAGAATGAAAATCTGAGAACAGGATCAGTAACAGCAGGAAACATAACAGTAAGTTCAAGAAAGGAATGAAGTGATCATGGCGAAGAAGTTGGATTTTGATAAAGAAAAGAATAACAGAAATGACAATGCGATAGAGGAAATCATGCAGGCAGAGTTTCCATTGCCAAAGCAGGCAGAAGATGCAAAAAACGAAGCATTTTCCAGAATCAGAGAAATGGCAGCAGCTTCTGGACATACGGAAAATACAGAGAATATGGTGCAAAGATTACAGGAGAAATCAATAGAAAAATCAACAGAAAAATCAACAGGAAGTTCCGGAAAGAAATCCACAGGAACAGCAAAATCGCACAAGAAATTCAAAACAGTATACAAAACAGCTTTGGGACTGACTGCAGCTGCAGCTGTATTTTCAACAGTATGTATCACAAATCCGGCATTTGCAGAGAACATCCCTCTGGTTGGAAATGTATTTAAGCAGCTCGGTAATTCCATGGGATTTTATGGTGATTATTCGAAATATGCAAAGCAGTTGACAGATTCTGCAGAAGATGCAGAGTTGGCAGATACTGATGAAAGTCAGGAGGACGGAGGTAATCCTCAAAGTGCTCAGGCTGAGGATCAGAATACAACAGAAAATAACAATGCAGATAAAACGAAAGACAATGAATCATACAGTAAAACAGTAGATGGAACAACTGTCACGCTTTCAGAAGTATACTGTAATGAAATGGCTCTGTACCTGTCCATGACAATCCATACAGAGGATAAATTCCCGGATACATTCATTACATCTGATGGAAAACCCAATATTAAGCTCAGCGAGAATTCTACAGTGAAATATGATTACATGGATGAAAAAAGTAATCTGTTCAATGCTTATCTGGATGGAAAAATGCTGGATGATAACACCTATGCAGGAGTTTTGCGTATTCCTGTAGAAGATATGACAGTGGATGATGCAGGATGGACAAAATTTTATGAGGTGCGTAACGCATTTTTCAAAGAAAAAGGGATTGATGTAGATTCTGAGGACTTTAGTTTTGACAAGTTAGCCCAGACACTGGGAATGGATGAATACAGTGATGAGAACCTTCCTCAGGTGGGAGGTCCGGCAATCAGCGATTATGTCAAAGACATCAAGGTACCTGACAGGTTTGCCATGGAGCTGGATCTGAAAGATATTGTGGGTACTCTTCCGGATGACCAGGATACTACCCCGGATATCCCTCAGGATCTGCGGGATGAATATAATCAGAAAATGGAAGAGCATGGAATCAGCACAGACGATGCAGATTATGAGAGCCTGACAGAAGAACAGAAGGATCTGGAACATCAGTTTTTCACTGAGATGTGGAATGAGTATTTTGAACGGTATCCTGAGGCAATTGAAGGTAATAACAGATATAACTCATGGACACTGAAAGGTGACTGGAAGTTCAACGTAGATGTAGAGAAAAATACTTCCGATACGGTTGAAAAGGATGTAAATGTGGTAGATGAAAATGGAGATGGTGTTCTCTCCATTACGAAAACACCATTTGAGATCACTATGAAAATGCAGGATCCGGAAACAAAATATGTTGCTGTTATGCTGGATGCCAATGGAGATATACTGCCAGATGGCGGAGTGGCAAACGGTAATGCGGACACCTATGCAATACAGGACAGGGATGTTTCCACAGTATATATCTATCTTTGCGACTACTATGAGTATATGGACGAGCTGAAAGGCTACTACTGGTCCGATGACTACGAAGAAAAAGCAAAGACCAAGACCTTCAAACAGCTCCTGGATGAGCGGGCAGTTGCCGGTACAGAAGTACATTTTGATACAGATAAATAATGATAATAAGTTTCTTTTGGAACCTGATATCAAATGATAAAGTACAATAACTGAAACCGCATCTTCCTAATTTTCTGCAGGAAAATGCTGTTTTAGTTATTTTGATAAAAAAGGTCAGAAAAACAGTAGAATCTGAGTCAGGTTAATGTTACAATGTAGGCGTCTCAAAAAAAGAGTGCAGAAGGGAGCCAAAACAAAATGGACTACGCAAAAGAATCTTTAAAAATGCATTATGAGTTAAAAGGTAAAATTGAGGTTGTATCAAGAGCCAAAGTAGATTCCAAAGATGCTTTAAGCCTTGCTTACACACCGGGTGTTGCTCAGCCTTGTCTGGAGATCCAGAAGGATGTAAACAAGAGTTATGATCTGACAAGACGCTGGAATACAGTTGCTGTTGTAACAGACGGAACCGCGGTACTTGGACTGGGAGATATCGGACCGGAAGCTGGTATGCCTGTTATGGAAGGTAAATGTGTACTCTTTAAAGAATTTGGCGGTGTAGACGCGATTCCGCTCTGCGTCCGCAGTAAAGATGTTGATGAGATCGTTAAGACAGTAAGCCTCCTGGCCGGATCCTTTGGAGGAATCAACCTTGAGGATATTTCCGCACCGAGATGTTTTGAAATCGAAAAGAAACTGAAAGAATGCTGTGATATTCCGATTTTCCACGATGACCAGCACGGAACAGCAGTTATCACACTTGCAGGTGTTATCAACGCATTGAAACTGGTTGGCAAGAAGCTTGATGAAGTGAAGATCGTTACTTCCGGAGCAGGTGCTGCAGGTATCGCTATCATCAAACTGTTAATGTCCATGGGACTTAAGAATGTAATCATGACAGACAGAAAGGGTGCGATTTACGAAGGCAGAGAAGGATTAAACCCGATCAAAGAAGAGATGGCTAAGATCACAAACTTCAACAAAGAGAAAGGTACTCTTGCAGAAGTGATCAAAGGCGCAGACATCTTCATCGGTGTATCCGCACCTGGAACACTGACACAGGATATGGTCCGCTCAATGGCAAAAGATCCTATCATCTTTGCATGTGCAAACCCGGTACCTGAGATTTTCCCTGACGAAGCAAAAGCAGCAGGCGCAGCAGTGGTGTCCACAGGACGTTCTGATTATCCGAACCAGGTAAATAACGTACTCTGCTTCCCGGGACTTTTCCGTGGTGTACTGGACGCAAGAGCATCAGATGTTAACGATGAAATGAAAGTTGCAGCAGCATATGCAATCGCAGGTCTGGTAAGTGACGAAGAATTAACAGCGGAATATATTCTTCCGGCAGCATTTGACCCACGCGTAAAAGACGCTGTAGCTAAAGCTGTAGCAGAAGCAGCAAGAAAATCAGGCGTAGCAAGAATCTAAGCAAATAGAATAATGAAGCCCTCTGTTTTCATGTGAGCAGCATGCAGACGGAGGGCTTTTTTGTGTTATAGGAAATTACTCCGTAATGTTCCTATAACACAAAAAGGCCCTCCGGGCAGGATCGCACTGCGACGGAGAGGAATTATGTCGCTGAAGCGACCCGTCGCAGGCGGAGAATCCTGCAAGCAGGATTCTTTCTTGCGGTGTTATTTCATAGACGTAACAATAATGACTTTATCAGGAAAGAATGAGGAAAATAAAAGTATGAAAAAGGCAAAACGTTGTCTGATTGCAGTGGTGTCAGGTGTACTTGTAGCAACTGCTGTCTTGTCTGGATGTGGACAGTCAAAGAAAGAAGTATCTAAAAACGATGATCATCTTACCGTTTATCTGTGGGAAAATCGTTTGATGAAAAATATTGCACCCTATATCCATGAACAGTTTCCAGATCAGGATATTGAATTTATTATTGGTAACAATGATACCGATTTATACAGTTATTTTAAAGAACATGATGAATTACCGGATATCATAACAGTACGTCGATTCTCTGGAACAGATGCACAGGACTTACAGCCTTATCTTATGGATTTTGCTTCTTATGATGTTGTTTCCAAGTACTATTCTTATGCGGTGCAATATTATAAGAATGAGGAGGATGAAATCCAGTGGCTGCCAATCTGTGGTATTCCGCAGACGATCATTGCCAACAAAACACTGTTTGATCAGTATGGAATTAAGATTCCGGAAAATTATGAGGAATATGTACAGGCCTGTCAGCAGTTTTATGATAATGGCATAAAACCGTATTCCATGGATCTTGGTGAAGACTGGTCTAATAATGAAATCATCCAGGCAGCGGCAATCGGTGAGTTTACAAGCCTGGATGGTATTGAATGGCGAAACGGTGCAGAGACTGCAGCGGATGAAGTAAAATTTGATGATGCATTATGGAAACGTATTTTTTCAGAAACCAGTCAGTTTCTTAAGGATTCGCACTTTGGTAAAGAAGATATCAATATTGATACAAGCTACATTCCAAGAAAGATTGCTGAAATTAAAAAAGCTATTGAAGAACTAAAAAACTTCAGAACTATTGACAGAAATAGAGTGCAAAACTACATAGAACGAATAGAATTGCAGCCAACAGGAGACATAACAATTGTTTTAAAAACAGGACAAATTATAAATGTAACACAGCAACAAAAGGATTTCTCAAAAGAGGATAATGTAGTAAGGATGAGAAGACAAGGTGGCCTGTATTCATTGCATTTAACATAGACAAGGCTTCTTCGCCTCGCACTTCTCCGACGATGATCCGGTCTGGCCGTGAACGTAATGCCGCTTTGATCAGTTCTTTCATATCAACCTGATTTTCCCCTGCTGCATTCGCATTCCTCATCTCTAACCGGACCAGATTATCAATCCCATTAAGTTTCAATTCTGCGGAATCCTCAATTGTTATGATCCTCTCATCTTTCGGAATACAATTTGACATTCCATTGAGCAACGTCGTCTTCCCGCTGCCTGTTCCACCCGAGATAAAAATGTTATAGCGTGCCCTTACAAGAATCTTCAAAAACTTCGCAATTTCTTGCGAAAATGCTTCCCGTTCACAAAGCCATGCTAATGTCATCGGTTCCTTTGCAAACTTTCGGATCGTCATCGTTGCCCCATCGATCGATATCGGCGGCAAAATGATATTTACTCTCGAACCATCGTTAAGTCTCGCATCCACAATTGGATTTCGTTCATTCACCATACGGTTCGCTCCTGATGCAACCTGCTGAATTACCTGATATAATTTTTCATTATCCGAAAAATGCCCAGGATATCGGTGCAGTTTTCCTTGTCGCTCAATAAAAATATTTTTATAGCCATTGATCATGATCTCCGTCACAGAATCATCTTCTAACAGATCTTGCAGAATATCCAATCTTCGAAGAGCATAAAAAACTTCCTGATTCAAGCGAATCTTGTCAGACAAAAGCAACGGATATTCTTCTGATATTTTCATGATCTCTTCCTGAATCACACCTTTTAAATGTTCGTCAGAAATCTCCTGTGAAAAATTCAATTTCTCCATTACTCTTTGTTTCAGCAATTCCTTCAAGGCCACTGCCCCCTTCCTCCTTTGTTCTTCCAGCTCTCAAGCATCACTTCTTCCCAGTTTGTCAATTTCCATACTCCATGTTTTCTCATCTGTTTTTGAAACTTCTTATATTCCATACACCCCAGATCTTGCCGCATAAGAGGAAGAAAAATCCGGTCAAACAACCCAAAGAACTTAAGATCTGGCGGTGATGCGATGCCAATATCAAAAATAATACAAATTCCTGTTTCTCTTAATTTCTCCAAAAACCACTCATAATCCTGCATAGATAATTCTCGATAATCCAGATAACATGAAGCTCCCGCAAATCCTACACAACCATCAAACTTCTTCTGATGTTCCATAAAATATAGTACAATATCTTCTTTGTGTTCTTTGATATAAAACAACAAAAGGTCATCTGTCTCATCTTCTTCAAAGTGTCCATATGGCTGCATTCCAAAATAAATCCACCCATTCGAAGCTGCCATATTCCTTGCAAATGCCGATATCTCCAGTCTTGAAATCGGAGAATATACTCCAAAAATCCGTTCATTTTCAATCTGAGGACTTACATTCAGGCAATGATAAATTCCCGCTGCGATCTCTTTTGCACTCTGGCAACACATCCCACCCATAGATTCATTTGCTCCAATTCGGCAAACCGGAAAATCTCCATGATAATCCGTCTCTTCTGCCAGTACCAGGCATTCAAAATCTCCCTCTTGTTCCTGTTTAAAAAACATCTCCTCATCCGACGTAAATGATGCCGTCATCGGGAAATCTTTCTGGTGATTTAAGTATTCCATCAGCCGTTTTCCATACTGATGGTCTTTGTGATAAATACCGATTGAAATATCCTTCATAGTCCACCTCCTAACAGGCAGATCATGTACGCTGCAAGAATCCCAAATGAAAAATGTATCATTCCATCTTTCATCAGATCCCCATTCTCTGTCTCGTACATCAATAATCTCTTGTTATCCTTACATTGTGTTACATATTGAAATAAGCGAAATAATCGCAGATGGAAGTTCTTCCTCTTCCATAAAAAGATCACGGCATAAATACCGTTACATATAAATGACAAAATCAGAAACCGGGGCATTGCCCGTCCGATAGATATTGCACATACCATCAGCAGCTTCACATCTCCACCGCCAAGGCATCCAATATAGAATAATAATCCACAGCTGATCAGCACAACCAAAACTCCGATCATCATATCTGCTGCCTTCATCCCAGAAACTCCTGCAAGAACCAGCGTGATCAACGCTCCCGCCCCATTGAGCTTATTCGGGATCTTGAAATCTCTGTAATCATAAATTGCTGCCATGATCAAAAATAATAGAATCCATATCTTCATCTTTCCTCCTTCCTTTATGTTCCATTATTTTACATCTATTTACAGTATTTGTCTAGTATTTTTTCTATTATTTTACAGAAATACAAAATCCAGTATTTTACTAGCGCACTTTACATCACATTATTACTGCAATAAAAACACCGCTGCCGCATACAACGCAATAATTCCTGGAAGCCCCAACAGTGCACCTGTTCCAATGGACAAGATATTAAGATTGACTGGTGCTGTGATTCCTTTCCGCATACAAACAATGCTGATTCCATATACGATCATCGCACAAAAAGCTCCCCGCAGCAAAAGCACCAGCAAATATGCCGGTTTCCTTACAATTCCGATCATCAGACAGATCATACATCCCGCTGCCACTATGTAAAAGATCATTTCATTTTGTCCCATAAAAAAATCCCTCCTTATGTAATCTTATGTTACATAAGGAGAGATATTCGTTTCTTATATGCTCCTAAGCTTTTATGAAAATAAATTAGACAGCCAGCTGAAAATAGACTGGAAGAAAGCTGCGATCTTATCAAAGATTCCCTGACTTCCTCCAAGCTTATCATATAAATCTTTTGCTTGAGATTTTAACTGAGACACATTCAGATCAAGTCCTGAAATCTTATCCATCAGACTCTGTATCTTCGCTCGGTCTGCATCAGAAAGATTGATATTTAAATCTTTTGCAGACTCTTCTATCGCCTGTTTGATCTCAGATGGAGATGACAGATTATCTTTTGCAACTTTCTGTTTTACATCTGCGATCAGTTTCTCTGCATCGTCAGAACCGATATTTTCCGCAACTTCTCCCGTTGTGATCAACTCGTCTGTCGCTGCATCTTTGCTCTTTTCTGGAATCTTCTTTCCTGTCATTTCTTCGTAGGCTTTCATAACGCCAACCAATGCTGCTGTTCCAGAAATCTTAAATGGACCAGCTACTTTTACATCGGCATTCTTGATCCCTGCTGTGATCAGAGCATTTCGATACATTCCAGATGTGCAGTAAGAGATATTCTGTGTTGTGACATTCACTCCATTTCCATCATCTTTCTGTTCTACAGTCACAGAAGATAATGCTCTTGTTCCGATCACTCTGCTTGATAGATAGCTGTCCAAATATTCATGTTCATCTTTATTTGTTACAGTAATAACTTTATAGTCGCTATTATCATCTAAATCCAGAAGTTCTAACACTTTCTTTTTCTGGGAAGCTGTTAAGTCAGCTCCAAGTGCCAGATATTTCTGATCAACGCTGTCTGCTTTGACAGTTACAGATGATAATGCCATTGCGACACAAAGTCCTGCTGCAAGGAATTTTCCAATAAACTTTCTCATAAATCCTTTTCCTCCTGCTTGTTAATTTCTTTCATCATAGCAAAAACATCTCTGTCTTTCAATATGCCAAAATCATAAGAATTTCTTACGAAAATTTATATTTCTTTAACTGCAGCTTTTTTCTTTCTTTGGGAAAAAAGCATGATCAGAATAATAATAACAAATCCCGCAACACTTAAGATTGCCCCTTCCTTAAACCCAGAAGATACATACGTTAGTGAAACTTTATGCTTTCCTTCCGGCACTTTCACTGTCAAAAATGCTTTCCCAAGTGCTTTTGTTTTCACTTTCTTGCCATCAATCTTCACCGTCCATCCTTTATCGTATGGAATTGAGAAAAATAACATCTGATCTTCCTGTGCATGGATCGTTCCACTTAGATGATTTCCTTTGGCACTGGTAAGTTTCCATGCATTTTCCTGCATTCTCTGTGCAAGTTCTTCCATCACTTCTTCATCAAGTTCCGCTGCTGTCAGTCTTACAACTCCAGACATTTCATTATCTTGTTTGAGTTGCATTTTGATGCGGATCTCATCACCTTTCTGCACGTTTCCAAGATAAATAATCTGTGAATCCAGCCTTCCCGTCAAAACCTGTTCTCCATTTTTCTCGATCACAGTATTTTCTACCTGGCTTCCATCAAAATGAATATACAACCGCCTTGTTTTTGTTGATCTGATCGTAAATACCATGTTATCTGGTCGGGCGGATGTATTTTCAAATACATATTCTCCATCACCATTATCGGATGTGATCTTACAATCGTTTAATTGCGGCTTAGCTGTTTTGACCATATGAAACAACTCATCAACATCAAATGCACTCGTTGCCAGATCATTTTGTACATAAAATGGATTATAATCTTCATAATCCCAAGTTTGTACCAAGTCATCCATCGTATAGGCAAGTGCTGTTCGATAAAGATTTTTATAAACCGTGACATTCCCAACACTTTCTTTTAGTGAAAATTCGGTATATTTCGTATCATATGGACGGTAAATCTGATATTTCATGGACATCAGATTATTTGTAAATGGCGTTGCACCTTCATATAAATATTCATTTACACCCGTGTAGAATCCAAGCTGATCCATCATATCGACAACGTTTCCCTGTGCTGTGGAACCAAACAATGTCATTCCATTTAAGGTATGCCAGATACTTTCATCAAGCATACGCCCACTGATCAATTCCATTCTTGTCTCTACATTTTTCTGATACTCTTTTTTTACTTCTGTGATAGCTTTGGTATCCTGAAAATAACTATCTGTATCGACGGTTCCATTTTCCTGAAATCCCATCACTGCCATCGCTGCGGTTTCTACTATAAATAAGGAACAGATCAATGTTGTAAATATTTTCTTCCTGAAAATCTTCTTCTGATATAATGCGAAACAAATCATATAAACTGCGATCGCTGCAACTGTTGCGTAAACCGTTTTCATTTCCAATTTCATTGTCGACGTTTTCATTGTGATTCCGATCAAAATACCGCATAGGATCACTGCAAAATAAATCCACAGTGAAACTTTTCTTTTGCCTCTTACCAACGCACAATATCCTTCATACGCCATCGCAAGCAATGCAAAAATATACAAAAACGCAAAGCGGTTTGGAATTCCATACTGATCATGAAAGCCATGCCAAACATAACCTAAGACAGGCATATTGAAACTAAAAAATAAAAATACAAGTAATAACAATCTTCGAATCTTATCGATCAGGCGAATTTCTCTGACTGCCAGATAAAATCCTGCCATTAATAAGGTTAAGATTCCACAATATAAATTGATCTTACTGTCATCTACCGCCATCGTAAGCGGTGTTGTCCCAAGAAAATGTCTGGAAAACAGATTCCCAAATGTTCCATACCATAATTCTTTTGGAAATTGTAATTTGGCTGAGGATGTCTGCATGATCCCAAGGTAAGCTGGCAATAACACAACCGCTGCCATTGCGCCAGATAACAGGGAATATCCTGCAAAGCGGAATCCATTTGTTAAAAATTCTTTGACATTTTTATGTGGATAAAGTAAATACCACAAGATTAAAAATAAACATGTCATATAAGACATATAAAAGTTACACCATAAAGAGATAAATAATGCAAGACAATAAAGTCTTCCATCATGTTCTTTAATCAGTTTATCAATACCATACAAAATGAGTGGAAGCATCATCATGACTTCCATCCACATAATATTCCAACTGTAGCCAACCATATAACTGCATAATCCATATGCCATTCCGAACGCAACAATGGATATCTCATCCTTTCCACGGCGTTTTCTAAAATAAAATGCGGCTGTAAAGCAGCACAGTGCGATCTTTAAGACATACAAATGACTTAATATCATCGTAAGCATTGATTTCGACACAAGTGCGATCACCAGATTTAGTGGACTTGCCAGATAATACGCCCATAGTCCAAGGAAATTGTATCCAAGACCTGCATGAAAAGAATAAAACATCGAATCCATGCTTTTTAATTTTTCCTGATAATCTGCAAAAAAGGGCAAATACTGATGCAATGCATCAACGATCAGAAATGATTCACTGCCAAATGGCTGTATCTTCTCTGCGATCGCGATTCCTTCTAATAGAAGAACCGGCAGAAAAAACGAGAGTAACAGATACTTATGAGTTTTCAGTATGTCTTTGATTTTGTTTGTCATGTCTGCTCCATTCTTTTACACGGTGATTGATTCCCATGATCATATGATATCTTTTTTTGATCATGGATGTGATCGAACCATGGGTCAATTCCGTAACATTTCCCCCATGTCTTCGATAATAAATAAGAGGTTCCTCCAAAAATACAACTTTCCCGAGTTGTTCTGACAGCAATCCGATCCATTGGTCATGAATCCAGATGTCATCTGGGATCGGCAGAATTCTTTTCATCGCGGATCTTCTGACTGCCATACAGCATCCGATATAGGAATTCTTTTTCATATTCTTCCAGAAGCCTGTTCCGCTATTTCTCCACTCAAAAGTGGTTTGATCTAAAG
>OODP01000999.1_pt1 | contig 19926 bp, 17 predicted proteins | sample 1671011 | NCBI WGS metagenome assembly OODP01 (sample SAMN06348113, study PRJEB24527) | human gut metagenome | biome: human gut; feature: ankylosing spondylitis patient; material: feces | host: Homo sapiens | place: China | collected 2015-10
AAAACTCCATCAGCTTGACAAAGATTGCCGCGCCGCATACGTAGATAAACATTTTAAAATCTTCCTTTCCTACTACAAAGTAGACAATGATAGCGGCAAGTGCCAATATCATGAAAAGGATGTTCAATACGTTTCTTATTTTATCGGGATTCATCGTCGTTTCGTTATTTGATTATTTTTTCTTCCAGAGCAGTTACAATTTCATCCGGATCGGGAACAATACCGCCGAGACGTCCGAAATGTTCTACTTTTACTTTACCATTGACAGCCAGACGGACATCTTCAATCATCTGTCCGGCATTCAATTCTGTAACGAGCATACCTTTCACTTTGTCAGCGTAAGCGGCAATGGCTTTGGTCGGGAACGGCCACAAAGTGATGGGGCGAAGAATACCTACTTTGATTCCTTTTTCGCGGGCGAGTTCCATTGCTTTCTGACCGATACGTGCCATGGAACCGAAAGCTATGATCAGATATTCTGCATCTTCGCAGTTTATTTCTTCGAAGCGTACTTCGTTTTCCTCAATCTGTTTGTATTTAGCCTGGAAACGGATGTTGTTGATTTCCATTGCTTCCGGCTTCAGTTCGAGTGAAGTAATAATATTCGGTTTACGACCTTTCGCTTTTCCGGTAGCAGCCCACGGACATTGTTCGATAACTTCTGCATCGGTGCGGCGTGGCTTCTGTGCAGGAAGAACTACTTTTTCCATCATCTGTCCGATTACACCGTCGGCAAGGATGATAGCCGGGTTACGGTATTTGAAAGCAAGCTCGAATCCGAGTGCAACGAAATCCGCCATTTCCTGTACGGATGCCGGAGCAAGGGCAATCAGTCTGTAGTCACCGTGACCGCCTCCTTTCACTGTCTGGAAGTAGTCCGCCTGACTCGGCTGGATGGTTCCCAATCCGGGGCCGCCGCGCATTACGTTTACAATCAGACAAGGAAGTTCGGCACCTGCGATGTAGGAGATACCTTCCTGTTTCAGACTCACGCCGGGACTTGAGGAAGAGGTCAATACCATCTTTCCACTACCTGCGCCTCCATATACCATATTGATAGCTGCCACTTCACTTTCTGCCTGGAGAACTACCATGCCGGTTGTTTCCCACGGTTTCAGTTCGGCAAGCGTTTCCAGTACTTCCGATTGGGGAGTAATAGGATATCCGAAGTATCCGTCCGCACCGCAACGGATAGCTGCGTGGGCGATGGCTTCGTTTCCTTTCATTAATACAACTTCTTCTGCCATATTCTTTTCTTTTATTCTACTTTTACTTTATACACAGATATACATCCGTCCGGACAAACCGTTGCACACGAGCTGCATCCGTTGCAGGTATCTTCTTTTACTTGCCAGGCATAGTTATAGCCTTTCATATTCACCTCTTTGTTGAGGGCGATTACATCGAGCGGACACGCTACTACACATAGGTTGCATCCTTTGCAACGCTCCGTGTCGACTACGATTGCTCCTTTAATTTTTGCCATAATCTATCGATTTTATTACGTTTATTGATTATACATATCTTTATGATAGAATTCGAGGATGTCCATAACCATCTTGCGTGCCTCAAAGGCGGGGCCGTCCGGATTGAGATGGATAGCAGATTGGTAATTGTTGAGAGCTTGTTGCCAATTGCCCTGTTTTCGGTAGGCATTCCCCAGCAAATAGTAGGCTTCATCTTTATCGACGGAATTGTCATTGTTGAGATATTCGTTGAGTGCCGATATAGCTTTGTCTACATTTCCCTGGATGATATACTCTCTTATGGTATTCAGTTGTTCCATATATTCTGAATTTCCTGTTTAATGTGTTACAAAGATAGTTTTTATTTGCATATACTCTTCAACTCTACCCGGAAAAATGAGTAAAAAGTGCAATTATTTTTGGGGTGGAGGGGTGTTTTAGTAACAATATGCTATAAAAGATGTTTTATAGCAGTAAAAAACTTGCGACTATGGCTTTCTTTCTTCTGTTTGGACCTCTCTTTTTTGACGTTATGATTTTGGGCTAAATGAAAAAGCTGCTTTCCCATTTAAGGAAAAACAGCTTTTCTTTGTTGTTGTTGAGAACCGTTTTATTTTACCGGAATCTTATCTATTCTTCTCTGGTGTCTGCCACCTTCGAATGAAGTTGAGAAGAATTCGGTCAAGATCATATCCGCTTCTGCAGTGCTTATGTATCGTCCGGGCATTACAAGGATATTGGCATCATTGTGCAGGCGAGCCATGTGGGCAATTTCTGCATTCCAACAAAGTGCGGCACGGATTCCCTGATGTTTGTTCAGTGTCATACCGATTCCGTTACCGGTTCCACAGATTGCAATTCCGGGATCACACTCACCCGATTCTACGGCCAATGCCAAAGGGTGTGCATAATCAGGGTAATCACAGCTTTCAGTGGAATAAGTTCCGAAATCTTTGTATTCCAGTCCTTTTGCCTGTAACCATCCTTTTACAAATTCTTTCAGTTCAAAACCCGCGTGGTCACAACATAATCCGACTATTTTCATTACAGCATTTCTTTTACCTGTTTGTACACATTTTCAGCGGTAAAGCCTAATTTCTCGTCCAATACTTTGTAAGGTGCCGAGAATCCGAACGATTCAAGCCCGAATACTTTTCCGTTAGCACCCACGAGTCCTTGCAAGTTAACCGGTAGGCCGGCAGTCAAACCGAATATTTTTGCACCTGTCGGTAAAATAGATTCCTGATATGCTTTATCTTGACTGCGGAACAGACCTTCGGACGGTACGGAAACGATACGAACTTTCACTCCGTCTTTACGAAGAAGTTCCGCACCTGCTACCAGAGTAGCTACTTCCGAACCGGATGCTACAAGAATAACGTCCGGGGTTTCATCAGCACCTGCTATGATGTATGCACCTTTAGCTACTTGGGGATAATCGGTTCCGGTGGGCAGGTTCGTGATGTTCTGGCGAGAGAAGATCAATGCTGTAGGAGTATAGACATTTTCCATGGCCAGTTTCCATGCGATAGTCGTCTCTTCGGCATCTGCCGGGCGAAGTACAAGCATGGAATTATGACCTTTATGGTTTTTCAATTTCTCCATCAGGCGGATTTGTGCTTCTTGCTCTACGGGTTCGTGAGTCGGTCCGTCTTCACCTACACGGAAGGCATCATGCGACCAGATGAATTTTACTGGCTGTTCCATTAGAGCAGCCATCCGGATAGCCGGTTTCATGTAGTCGGAGAATACGAAGAATGTTGCACATGCCGGAATTACGCCACCATGAAGGGACATACCGATACAAACGCATGCCATGCTTAGCTCTGAAACGCCTGCTTGGAAGAAAGCGCCACTGAAATCTCCGCGTTTGAAAGCATGTGTCTTTTTCAGGAAACCGTCTGTCTTGTCGGAATTGGAAAGGTCGGCAGAAGCTACTACCATGTTTTCAACCTGTGTGGCAAGTGCGCCCAATACTACTGCTGATGCGGCACGGGTTGCTACATCGGCTTTTTGTTGGATAGCATCCCAATTTACTTTCGGGGCTTTTCCGGAGAAGAATTCTGCTAACTTGGCTGCAAGTTCCGGATTCTCTTTTGCCCATTCTGCTTTAGCAGCATATTTCTCGGCTACGATCTTTTTCAGATCTTCGGCACGTTTTGCATACAGTTCGGCAACTTCCGGGAAAATGGTAAACGGATCTTCAGGATTACCACCCAGGTTCTTGATTGTATTGATATATGCCTCACCGCCTAACGGAGCGCCATGTGTCGCACAATCGGCTTCATAACTGCTACCGTCCGCTTTGCGGGCTCCTTTGCCCATTGTTGTTTTACCGATGATCAGAGTCGGGCGTTCCATTTCGGCTTTTGCCTCTTTAAGTGCGGAACGGATGGCGTCCGGATCGTTACCGTTGATTTCGATTACTTTCCAGTCCCATGCCTTATATTTCATAGATACGTCCTCGATCGTAACATCGCTTGTCTCAGTAGAGAGTTGAATGTCATTGGAGTCATAAAACATGATAAGGTTATCCAACCCTAAGGTTCCGGCAATGCGGCCTGCTCCTTGTGAAATTTCTTCTTGGATGCCACCGTCTGAAATATAAGCATAAATTGTTTGGTTCATCACATCACCGAAACGTGCTTTCAGGAATTTGGCAGCGATGGCTGCACCTACTGCATATGTATGTCCTTGACCGAGCGGTCCCGATGTGTTTTCCACTCCACGCATGATGTCTACTTCAGGATGTCCCGGAGTAGGGCTGCCCCATTGACGGAATTGTTTCAACTCAGCCAGTGTGTATTTTCCGGTTAGAGCCAATACCGAGTAAAGCATCGGTGACATGTGTCCCGGATCGAGGAAGAAACGGTCCCGACCTTCCCAACGGGGATGTTGTGGATCATATACTAAGAACTCAGAGAAGAGTACGTTTATAAAGTCTGCACCTCCCATAGCGCCGCCCGGATGACCGGAATTGGCTTTTTCAACCATTGACGCAGCGAGGATACGGATGTTATCCGCTGCACGGTTCATAAGTTTACTTTCGTTCATATTTATATGCATTAAGTATTCATATTTTTGCAAAGATAAGTTTTTAACGTTAATTATCAACCATAAAAAGGAGGCTTTTTTCAATCTTTGTTTCTATGCTGAAGAGAGGCTTTGTTTATGGGGACAATAACGATTTATCTTTTTGTCAAGCATACAACAAAAAGAGAGGCATATCTGTTTAGGATACGCCTCTCTTTAAAGAATATGTTCTTGTTTTAAACGAGTCTTCTTGAACCGTCACCGATTACGACATCGTATACTTTCGGGCTTCTGCCGAATTTGGCTTTGAAAGCTTCTTTCGCTTTTTCGATGAAGTTGTCGTACAGTTCGTCCTTCACCAGATTGATGGTACATCCACCAAAACCACCGCCCATTACACGTGATCCGGTTACACCGCATTCTTTAGCAAGGTCGTTGAGGAAGTCGAGTTCTTCACAACTCACTTCATACAATTTGCTCATGCCGTGGTGAGTTTCATACATCTTCTGACCAACAGTTTCGTAATCTCCCCTTTCCAATGCGTCACATACATCGAGTACGCGTTGGATTTCTTCGATTACATATTCTGCACGCATATAGTCTTCTTCACTGATGTCGGCTTTGGCTTCCTGAAGCATTTCCATAGTGCAGTCGCGCAGGAATTCTACATGAGGATGCTTCTTTTGGATAGCGGCTACGGCAGCTTCGCAACTCTGACGACGCTTGTTATAGGCGGAAGAAGCCAATTCATGTTTAACTACCGAGTCAACAAGAACCAGACGATAACCTTCCGGTTTGAAAGGGAAATACTGGTATTCCAATGAACGGCAGTCCAGGCGAATCAGGCTGCCTTCTTTTCCGAATACGGAAGCGAATTGATCCATGATACCGCAATTAACGCCACAATAGTTATGTTCTGTTGCCTGGCCCACTTTTGCCAGTTCAAACTTATCAATTTTATTATCACCGAACAGTTCGTTCAAAGCAAAAGCATATGTGCTTTCCAGTGCTGCTGAAGAAGACATGCCGGCTCCCAAAGGAACATCGCCTGAAAAAGCAGTATTAAATCCTTTCACGTCTACTCCGCGCTTGATCATTTCACGGCAAACACCGAAAATGTATCTCGCCCAACTTGCTTTCGGAGCATCTTCTTCATTCAAGCCGAAAGATACATAATCTTTCAGGTCGATGGAATATGCATTGACAGTTTGAGTTCCGTTAGGTTTGATTTCGGCAATCATGCCTTTATCGATAGCTCCGGGGAATACGAATCCGCCATTATAGTCAGTGTGTTCGCCGATCAGGTTGATACGGCCCGGAGAAGCATATACGAATCCTGTAGTTCCGTCAAAGTGTTTGATAAAACGACTTCTTACGTGTTCTATATCCATGATAAATGTTTATTTAAAGGGTTAATAAATATAAGTTTGTTTATCTATTTATTCAACGGGAATATTCTTGTTTACATTCTTACAACCGATCAGTGCATAATATAAGATGTAAGCGACACCGGCAAAGATTACCCAGAAACTTGCCATATAACTGCTTGTAACATCGGCTACACCACCTTGGATCAACGGAAGGATACCGCCACCGCAAACCATTACCATAAAGATACCGGATGCCATTGCCGTGTATTTTCCAAGACCTTCCACGGCAAGGTTGAATATACCACCCCACATGATAGAAGTACAAAGTCCGCAAAGGATGAAGAACATGACACCTACAGGCACGTTAGCCATGCCGAAGCTGATATCTGATTTGAATACCGGCATGTTAACGGTTGCTTCAACCGGTGCAAACATACCGATAAGTAAGAATGCCAATGCAAACAAACATACCGTAGTGATCTGAGTCTTACTTGAGAATTTTGCTCCGAGGGCACCACCGCAAAGACGGCCGATCATCATAAGGAACCAATAAGTGCCGACAATGGAACCTGCGATAGCAGTATTCATTCCAAGACCTTGCGCACCAGTGGCATCTTGAGCAGTAGTGAGGAACAAGTTTACAAAATTAGGAATACCTACCTCGACACCTACATATACGAAAATAGCTACGGTTCCAAGTACGAAATGGCGGAATGACATCGGACTGTGAGTATCTTTAACCTTGTGGTCGGAAGCGTGTTCCATATGTGGTTCGGGAATGCTCATTGAAGACAGCACGATAAACACTACTGCAAAGATACCCATTGCGATGTAAAGAGCCGGATTAGCATCACTGATTCGTGTATCCTGGCTGATGGTACCGATCAGATAACCACCCAATACAGGAACAATTGTAGCAGCGATGGAGTTCAGCGAACCACCGAATTGAATCAACTGATTACCGGTTTTACCGCCACCTCCTAATGTGTTCAACATCGGATTAACAACTGCATTCAGCATACACATGGAGAAACCTGATACGAAAGCACCTGTCAGGTATACCCAGAACGGTGCGAATTCACCTGGCTGGAAAGGCATTTGTCCTGAAAGGAACTGGATGCCTACACCGACGAATCCAACTGCAACGGCAATCAAAGCGGTCTTTTTGTAACCGATTTTCTTTAACATTATACCGGCAGGAAGACCCATAAAAGCATAAGCTATGAAGTTGGCTGCATTTCCTAACTGGGTCATCCAGTTGGGGGCATTGAATTGTTCTTTTACAATAAGTCCGAGAGGATTGGTAAACCCTGTAACGAACGAAATCATTGCGAAGAGGGCGAACATCATTGCAATAGGCAATAGATAGCTCTTTTTCTGTTGTGTCATGGTCTAAAAAAAATTGTTAGTTTATAATATTTAGTTATATTTCTATTGTTTATTTATCAACACCGAATTTGTAGATGGTTACTTGCTGATATTCATCACCCGGAAGCAGTACGGCTGATGGGAAATGGGCTTTATTCGGAGTATCCGGGAAGCATTGGGCTTCAAAACAGATTGCGCTGCGTGCCGGGAAAGTAGCTCCATGCGCTCCTTCAAATCCATTCAACCAGTTGCCGGTGTAAATTTGTAGCCCGGCTTCAGTCGTATAGACTTCCATGTTACGGCCGCTTACGGGATCCGTACACGTTGCGGCCAGGTCGAGTGAACCGGCTTCGGATTTGTTCAGTACATAGCAGTGATCATATCCCGCACCGAAAATCAATTGTTGGAATTTCTCATTGATACGTTCGCCCACTGTGTGTGGTGTGCGGAAATCCATCGGTGTGCCTTCTACTTTGGATATCTCTCCGGTAGGGATGGATACCTCATCGATCGGAGTATAAAAATCGGCGTTGATGGTGACAAGGTTGTTCTCGATTGTCGGAGTGGGGTTGGCAATTCCTGCCAAGTTGAAGAAACCGTGATTTGTCAGGTTTACTATAGTAGCTTTGTCGGTTGTCGCACGGTATTCGATGACCAGTGCATTTTCCTCTTCTTCCAGTCTGTATGTCATTTCTACTTCCAGATTTCCGGGAAAACCTTCTTCTCCGTCGGCAGATACATAGTTGAATATTACAGTACCTTCGTCAACTTGGTCGGCATCCCATACACGTGTATGAAAGCCTGTCGGACCTCCATGTAAAGAGTTGGGGCCGTTGTTGATCGTTAATGAATGATCCTCTCCGTACAGAGTGAATTTCCCTTTAGCGATGCGGTTGCCGTAGCGTCCGATGGTAGTGCTTAAAAACGGTTCGGGACTGTTGATTACGTGATCGATGCTGTCGTGCCCAAGGATGACGTTGGCATACTTCCCGTTTTTATCGGGGACCATAATGGATAGAATGGCGCAACCGTAGTTCGTTACGGCAACTTCCATTCCTTTCTTGTTTTTCAGGATAAATAAGTCAGTCTTCTTATCATTTATATCCTTTTGAAAATCCTTCCGGTTCAGACCGGACAAGTTTCCTTCAGTTGGGAATGTGTTATTCATGTTTGATATATTGAAATTTCTTGCAAATAAAGGCAAATTCTTTCGTACTCCCAAATTATTCATAGTAAATCTGTTTGGGCATTTAGGAAAGTTTAGCGTTTACTTTCCCGTCCATAACTGCTTAGTTTCATCATGAATCGATGTTTTTTGCTTATAATTTGAATATAAAAGTCTTACTTCTGTGTAATATTTGATATTTTTTGTAAGTTTGTCCCCGGATTGTTAAATCAAGTATTTTAATCTAAGTTTATAACAGAAGAACAAAATGTATCCGTTAAAATTCGAACCTATCCTGAAGCAGACACTTTGGGGGGGCGACAAAATCGTTCCGTTCAAGCATTTGAATTCAGACTTGACCGGAGTAGGAGAAAGCTGGGAGATTTCCGGCGTGGAAAATAATGAGTCGGTTGTAGCCAATGGAGTTGACAAAGGGCTTACATTGACTGAAATGGTAAGGAAATACCGTGAAGAATTGGTTGGTGAAGGCAATTATGCCCGTTTCGGGAATAAGTTTCCTTTGCTCATTAAATTTATCGATGCGCGGCAGGACCTTTCGATTCAGGTACACCCTAATGATGATTTAGCTAAAAAACGCCATAACTCAATGGGAAAAACTGAAATGTGGTATGTAGTGGATGCTGATAAAGATGCTCGGCTGCGTTCCGGATTTTCTGAACAAATCACCCCTAAAGAGTACAAAGAGCGAGTATTGAATAATACGATCACAGACGTTCTGCAAGAGTATGAGATTCATCCGGGGGATGTCTTTTTCCTGCCTGCAGGCCGTATCCATAGTATTGGAGCAGGTGCTTTTATTGCAGAGATTCAGCAGACTTCGGACATCACTTATCGTATTTACGATTTCAACCGGAAGGATGCCAATGGTAAAACCCGTGAACTGCATACCGATCTGGCTCGCGAGGCTATTAATTATGAGGTATTGGATGATTATCGTACCAAATATGATGCGGTAAAGGATGAACCGGTGGAATTGGTGGCTTGTCCTTATTTCACAACTTCCCTCTATGATATGACAGAAGAAATCGGTTGCGATTATTCGGAACTGGATTCGTTTGTGATTTTTATTTGTATTGAAGGCGGTTGTAAGCTGCGGGACAACGAAGGCAATGTACTGACCATGCATGCTGGTGAAACTGTTTTGTTGCCTGCTACTACGCAAGATATTACTATCACTCCGGAAGAAGGGGGAGTGAAGATACTTGAAACTTACGTTTAAACGACCTATAAAAAGAACGGAGGATATGTCAAAAGCATGTCCTCCGTTCTTTTTTTGCTATTACTGCGATCTTAATTGCGTTTGCATCTAATGGCTCTATCGGATTACTTTATAAACATTGCTGCCTATACGGACGAAATATATCCCTTTGTCTACAATGGGAAAGCTATATGTACCGGGTGCGATCTCGCTTTTTTCCATAAGGCGCCCTTGGATGTCTGTGATATAAAGAGGAAGGCATTCCGGGTGATTGGAGACAACCGTTAGTTTTGAACCTTCTACATTGACTGTGATGTCGGTGTCGGGCAATGTATTTACAATTGCGGTGTCGCTTCCTCCATTTACCTTAAAGTAGATGATTCCATTTTCTTCCCTGATGTCGGTAATAGGCTTCTCCTGTCTTACTCTTCCCCATGAAATCATGCCCGGTTTCGTGTCATCAGTGAAAGACGTGTTATTGCTCGTGCCGGGGAAAGGATCACCGTCTCTTGTCTTATTGGTCAGTTTATTGTCTGCTTCTATAATATCCACACGTTGATGGGCAGGCTCCATGTTCATTTTATTAAGCTCCCACAATCGTTCATCGTAATCGATGTGCCAAATGAGCATTCCGTGTCCGGGAATATATTTATCCCATCCCTCTTGTTGCCGGTTCTCAAACAAGAAATACTCATCCTCATTTTCGGTCCGGATGATATATCCTACATTTTCAGAAATATTGCGTAGCGTGATGTCTTCAGGATCTCCTAATTCTTTCGGAGTGATCCAACCCAATGAGTATCTTTCGTAGATTGTATAATAAGGAGGTGTCCTTCCGTCATTGTTGTAATTGCCATAATCCATTATAGCCCAAGGACCGAGCGTGAAACAGTTGGAATTCAAAGGATAATAGAAGTCTGGTAGTCCCAACACATGTGAAAACTCATGACAGAACGTACCTATGCCCATCATAATCTCTCCCAGGTCGATCTCGTTGGAGCATGCGTAGTGGTTCAGCATCACACCGTCCAGTATCACTTCTATTCCGGCTCCGTCATATATATCCCAGGAATGTGGCCATACGGTATCTTCATATCCGGTGGTTGCCTCGCCATATCCTGCATAGAAAACGTATACATTGTCAATTTGTCCGTCATGGTTCCGATCATATTCCGTAAAATCGATCTCGTCATCCAGCTTTTGACAAGCCTCGATAATCATTTCTTCAGGGGCACGGTCATATGAACCACTGTTTCCTCCATAATAGCTCATGGGCTTGTCCAACTTTACAGGACCGTATACATCGAAATCGGGCAGGAACTGACCATTGGAGCTTGCTATAAAATAATCGCGTGCGCTTCCCGTACCGTTATAATCGCTGTAACCTTCCTTGTTCAGCATGTCATAGAAAGCTTCATAAGGATTTTCAATGTAAAAAGACTCATCGGCAAATTCCACCAGGATAACTAATCCTTTTTGAACACCTGTAGTGGGGTAGGTCGCTTTTTGTATGGTTCTACGAGGTGCATTTTGGCGCATGGTCCGGGCATTCTGAGCTTGTAGGTTAAGAAGTTGCTCTTTGTTGACGGATGCTAGGAAAGTTGTCTCTGTCGATGTGCGCAGATTGATATCTTTGGCTTTGAAAGCTGAACACCGGAGTCCGTTTTCCGAACAATCTTCAGCATAGTAGAAGTAGCCGTCGGGAGCCTTAAGCAAGAGATAATGATCCGCACTGGTATAATAATGAGCAAATTCATCTCCCCAGAGTTGTACGGTCAGCGTTGTACCGTCAGGCAGGGGGACTGCAACAGGAGTACGCCTTGCCGGAACTGCAAAGCAATAATCTGTAAAGATCATTGCTGAAAATAAAATAGTAAAAATGATTCTTTTCATAACAAATACTGGTTCTTATAATATATCGGTTTATGAATCAGATTCAGCATTCCCCTGAACTATTCAGAAGAATGCTGAATAAAAACTTATTATTTCATAACTTTTAATGTATGTACTTTTCCGCTTTCGTCCGTGAATTGCACGATATACATGGCACCCGGAATTTCTTCCATTGACAAAGCCTCTCCATTGATTTCGAGCATACGTTTTCCGGTCACGTCGTACACCTTGATAGCTTTCGCCCCTTCAGCAATAAACTTACCATCGACGTATCCGGTGATTTCCTCACTCAAAGCATTCCGGATACCCGTTTCTAATATTTCCAGATTAGGACTGTCTGTAATGGTATATACCGGAATCGGTTCTTCTTCCCGATTTTCAAAAGCAAGCATAATACATAAATTACGAACGTCATTACCTTTCTTAATATTGTTTACTGCTGAAGTTGTCGAGCCACCTTTTGCATATTCTACGTCTAATGTTCCGGAATCATCCTTCAACGTATAGATGTATGTACCGTTGATGTCGGTTGATGCGACATTCTCCACATGTACTTTATTTATCAATGTGTACTTACCTTTCATATCAATCGCCTGAAGTTCGGCAATCGTATTCACATCGGCCTTGCCTGTATAATTCCATTCGATTAAGATCGGATAATTGACTACTTCTCCGGAGAACGTGACGAGATCGTTCTGCACTTTAGCATCTTTGGGATTCAATGTGATGGTAAGATCGAAACCATTTTCACTTTCGGCCTCTTCCTTTTTAATGGTAGTAGCGTTGAGTGTATAATATCCTTCGGTAGCCATGTTTACGGTTAAATCGCTTCTCAGGTTCTTAGCCTTGATGTTCACCGTCTTTTCCAAAGGAGCATCTCCTTGTTCAAAAGTACCTAAATTAATTTTTGCACCTTGTCCCGTTGTTACTTCAGGTGCCAGTCCGACTGCACTGCCATCGAATAATGCCTCCCAGGAAGTTGCCACGCGCACTGCATCTACGAACATCTTATAGTTATCATCGGTTGCACTGTGTTGGATCAAATGGATGTAGCTTAAATTTGCACTCGGTTCCGTAGATACCTCCGTTGTTTTCAGGTGATCTTCGGGTTCTGCACCGAAGATGTCTTTAGGATTGATAAATAATTCAGCAATGTCATCTCCCTTTTCCGGTCCTTGACTGTATTTGACTACAAGCAGCACAGGTTCGTTAAAATTATACTTCGCTTCACTAAACACGGTATTATCTTCAACAAACAAATATTGGGTGACACCGAATGCCAGCTTGTCACCGACCTTCTTTACGATCAATTTACCGAAACAATCATATGGTGTAGGTTTTGTTCCCGCATTGAAGGCAAAAATGGCATTTCCCGATTCTGATGCTTCGCTCACATTTACCAACAGAGAAGCATATACAACCCCACCGACACCTTGGAACTGGGCAGAGATGTCCATGCCTTTTCCATTCAATTCTGCGGCAAGTCCTTTGGCTTCATCTTGATAATCTGCATATGACAGCGCATTGTCCACCAACTTGATAACGGGATCGCCTCCCATGTTAAAATACTTGTATTCTTTCCAGTCACCGTTTCCGGCAAGGTCTCCCGCTTCATACTCAAAATCATCTTCGAACAGCTTTACACCGGTCGGTTCTGCTTCAAATTCCCATTCGACACTTATTTGATAGTTTACCAATATTCCGGAAACGGTGATCAGGTCATTCTTGATCCGTGCATTCTTCGGGTCTAATGTGATTGTAAGATTAACCCCATTTTCACTCTCGGCTTCTTCCTTTTTGATAGAGGTGGTATTGAATGTATAATATCCTTCTGTGGCAGCAATTACAGTCAAATCGCTTCTCAAATCCTTGGCTTTGATGTTGACTGTTGTTTCCAGAGGAGCGTCCCCCTGTTTCATCGAGCCTAAATTATAACTTTGTTTCGGTGTAATGATTTCAGGAACCAGTTCTACCTCACTTTCATCAAATAGGGCTTCCCAAGATGTTGCTATGCGAATGGCATCGATAAGCATCTTGTAATCTTCTGTGGCACTTCCATTTTGTACCAACTCGATGAAGTTCAAATTTGTAGCAGGTTCTGCAAGTACTTCTGTTGTTCTCAGACCATTTTCAGGTTCCGAACCAGATAGATTGTCCGGATTGACGAATAATTCGACAAAATCATCACCTGTTTTTGGCCCTTGATAGTATTTCACTACAAGTAGAATCGTCTCGTTAAAATTATATTTATCACTATATAGGATAGCATTTTCATCGTAGATATTAGACTTCTGGGCAATTCCGAAGACTAGTTTATCGTCTACTTTCGTTATGATTAACTTGCCGAAATGGTTGCCTCTATTAGGAGCAGTTCCTGCATTGAAGGCAAAAACAACATTTTTCCCATCTGTAACATCACTAACATTTACCAACATAGAAGCATATATAGTACCACCGATGCCTTGAAACGGAACAGCTGCATCACCACCTTTTCCGACTAATTCGATGGCAAGTCCTGTAGCGTTATTCTGATAGCCAGAATATTGCAGTGGGCTATTTACCAATGTGATTGCCGGATCACCGCCAAGGTTATTATACTTAAAGTCTATCCAGTCACCTTTTCCGACAAGATTTCCTTCTTCGTATTCGAAGTTATCTAAGAATAATTTTACACCTGTCGGTTCTCCGTTTTTTTCCGATTTGTCGGGAGTAGTTGATGACATTTGTATCAGATGGTTAGTCTGATAGACGGCTTCGCCCGATGGACGTTTATCATTCCCTGCATGCGCAGCAGTCATAAAGCATAAACATGCGATAAAAGTAAAGTGTTTCATAAAACTATAATTTTACAAGATTAAACAATGGATTGTCATTGCGATGATAATTTTTGATTTTTCCAAAAGTAGGTGGAAAGGGTAGAATACACAAATGGAATTATTATTGATTTATGAATTGATAAATGATTTCGTTCTTTTATTAAGTTGTGAATTCACAATTCATGAATTATGAATGTCAGGTTGTCTTTGGGACTGCCCTTTTGCCTTCATCTATCTCTTTGGGTTTGTTATAAGAAGCCAATGGTTTGGCTGAATTGTCGGACAAACAAAAGTAGCGCTTCTGCCGGATGCGGAAAGCGCTACTTGATTTATCTTTGAGCTTCCTTAAATATTGGGAAAGTTCAAAAAGTGAGTATTAGATGTAGTTGACTAAATCTTATTTCTTAAGGATTTTTGTTTTCGTTCCATTCACATCAATGATATAGAGTCCGGTCGGATAACCGGTCATATCTATTTTCTTTTCGTTAGTGTTCAACAGCTTAGCTCCTTGCATGTTATACAGGTTTATTTCTGCACTTTCTTGAGAGTTGATATAAAGCATATCTACTACCGGGTTGGGATATACTTTGATATCTCCGTCACTGACCTGGTTCTCTATACCGGTAGGAGCCGGTGAGTAGTAATATTTGAAAGCTACCCAGTCCCATTCACCATCATTGTTAGCATAATTACGTGTCTCCAACAATTTGTATTCGGTGTCTCCGCCTGGCCACATGTTGACTTGTGACATGTCAGCGTCGAAATCGTAAGAAGCTGCTTGTCCCCAATTCGGAACATACTCTACACCATTCCAGAAGAAGGCTTTCTTGTCCAATATAACACCGTGTTCGGTGTCCCAAACATATTCGAAGCGATTTCCGTTGGTCCAGTTTTCGTCATTGTTTCCTTGTTCGTTCTTGCTTCCACTTTGTTGGGTCAATACGTTGTGATATTCATCATAAGTATATTTGATGATCTGAGCCAGACCTGATTTGAAAACATATTTATAACTTCTCACCAAATCTCCATTCTCGTAGGTGTATTCGTCGGTTTCATAGTCAACGCCACCATGTATTTCAAAAAAGTATACCTGATTTCCCATAGAATCATAATGCCAAGTTGCTATGTCTGTTACTTTTTCACCGTCAAGATCCGGATTCATGGGACTCGGGTAAACAGTCGCTGTACGAACGCGTTGTGTCAGCCCATTTTCTATTTCGGTCCATTCATCGGTCGAGCCTGAACAGCGGCTATATTCCGCTTCTTCTTCGTTGGCAACGGGAGTGTACAACACATTGAACTGTGAGCGGATTTCCCGTCCTTTTTCATCATAATATTGGTTGGTCAGCTTATTGTTGAACATGGTTCCCCACCATTCGTCGCATCCGGTCCAGTTCTGATATTTGCGGTTCCAGTATCTCCAAAGTTGTTGGGAGGGTTGATTGTCTTCCGTGTATTCAGATTCGATGATCTGACACTTGAACCAATCATTGGGTACTTCTCCCCAAATGTAAAAGGCGTTGTATGTCACGTTATCCCATTTATCGTAGGCATATTCTTTCTTGTCACCATTACCGACCCATCCACTGCCGTCCCAATAATACGGTTCGAACAAAGTCATTCTGTGCTTCTCATCATGGGCAGCGAGTGTCTTTATAACCGGTTCCCATTTTCCGTCCTCCCATTGGAACGTTGCTTCTTGGGTCATGTCACCTTTATCGTCATACTCATATTCACCTTTTTCAGTTACATACCAATCATCGCTTACACTGATGTCGAACTTATATACAGTCAGAGTATTACCCAATTTTTGTTCGTTATATGTGTAAACATATCTTGTACCCATATTGACTTTCGGGTAGTAGACTTCTTGTGTCAGGCAATATCCGTCTTCATCCCAGGTATATCGATATAGCTCTTCTGGAACCCAAGAATTAGTCTTTGCGTCCCACATCGAGTTGGTACGCTGCATGGGAAGGTGTGTGTCTTTTTCAAATTCAAAGTATTGTTTTGAATAATTAATGCCTGTTGAATACTGGCTGCTAACAACACTATCTAATTGTTCTGTTACCGAGTATGCCGCCATTTCCCTCAGTTCCTTTTCGTTGAGCATTGTTTTGGAAAGAAAAGCGGGTACTTTAAGAGAGTTGGTTGGCTGCTTTTCCTTTTTTACTATCTGCTGGATAGTGGCATCGCCCACTTCGATAAGTTTGATCTCCGGTTCTTGGATCCTTTGTTCCAGATTCAACTCACCGGATGCAAGTCTAGAAGGCCGTTTGTCGTTCCCTGCATACACAGCAGTTGCAAAACACAAGCATGCGATAAAAGTAAGATTCTTCATAAAACTATAATTTTTAAGATTGAACATTTAGATTATTCTTGCGATGATAATCTCGATATTTTTTGTTCAAAAGTATGCGGAAAAGACAGGATTTACAAATGCAAGAATTATCAATTCGTGAATTTATAGCTGATTTTGCGAACTTATGAGGCATAAATTCACAATTCATGAATTATGAATAGCATATTGCAGTTTAAGACTGCTCTTTTGCCATCTTTTGGTAAATGGAAGGAGTGATTCCGGTGATTTTCCGGAATACATTAATAAAAGTAGCGTGTGACTTATAGCCTAAACTTTCTGAAATTGCTTTTATCGTATAGTTTCCGTAATGTTCAATATCCATCAGTCGTATACGTGCTTCACGAATACGGTATTCGTTAATATAGTTACTGAAATTTTTCTGATATGTTTCGTTGATGACTTGCGAAACATATTTGCTGTTCGAATTGACAAGGGTGGCCAGCTTTTCCAGTGAGAAATCGGATTCGCAATATTCTTTCGTGGTTTCCATAACGTTTGATATGGCATCGGCGATGATTTGTTTTTGGTCCTCGTTCAAACTGCTGGTTTGATATTTCACGCTCGTGTCGCTTTCGTCTGTTAGCAAAAGTTCTGTTTCGCTGTTGTCCAGTGGCTTTTCTTCCCGATCTTCTACTTCGCAATATTGGCTTAGTTGCTTGTAGGCGGCACGTAACTTTTCCTCTTTTTTTTGTAATTTTTCTTTGTATTGTTGCTGAATTTCTTTGTTTTGCTGTTGTGACTCCATGATCTCACGATTGATGTTAAACAGGTCGTGATAACCGCGTTGTATCTTTCTTTTTTGCACATAGACCAGCCCTAACAAAAAAGAGATGATGAGTGTACCCGATAAAATAGAGAAAAGAATTTTTCTCTGTTTTCTGATTTCTTGCTCTTTCTTCTCCTGTTCGGCATGTAAGGAGGAAATTTCCTTGGCTGTTTTCTCCATCTCATAAAGGTATTGTACGTTCTTCACACGGTTGAATTCACGAACATTGAAGATGGAATCGGTTAGAGCCAAATATTTCTTTTGTATGCGTATGGCATTTTTGAAGTCTCCTTTTTTATCAAATAGTCCATAAAGAGTTTTTAGGGATTGAGAGTATTGGTGTAGCAGATTATTCTTTTCTGCCAGCTCTATACATCGGTTGAGGTAGAACATGGTAGAGTCGTCTCTACCCAATAAATTGTATGTGTTGTATATTTCTTCGTAAGAGGAACAAGTATACAATGGGGACATCTTATGTTGGGAGGAGAAGTTGGCGGCTTTATGGAAGTTTTGCAGTGCTTCCTGATATTTCCCTTCATTTCTTAATATGAGTCCCCAATTGAGCATGCTCATGTAGTTGATGATCGTATCACCGGGTTGATTAAATTTTTCCGCCTCTAGATAGTATCTTTTGGCTTTAGCGGTATCATTTATGTGGCTGCATATTCCGGCAAGATTGATCAGTAATTTGAATCCTCTCTCTTTGTCATCATAAATTCGGGAGTTTTCATATCCTTTCTCATAATAGCTGATTCCTTTTTCGTAATCCTGGAAAATGCAATATATATTGCCGATGTTGTTGTAAAAACGTGACATCTCTTTCTGGTCTTTACAAGTCTCACAGATTTTTAAGCCTTTGATATAAAGTTCGAGTGCATTCGTGTAATTGCCTTGTGAATAATAAACATTCCCCATTTTCAGATATCCGATGGCGCAAAGAATTCTGTCTTTTTCGCTCATACCGTCATGAAAACGGCTATATACAATGGAATAAAGCACTATGGCCGTATCCATATAGTCTTTTTCCAAATAGTTATCTCCCAATTTTATGACTTCTTCGGAGGGCAGATTGATCACGCGGTTGTACAAGGTATCGTAAGCTACTTTGTCTTGGGCGAAGCTTATTGTGAAACAAAACAATAGAATACTGTAAACGCAAAACCTTTTCATATATTAGATACCTTAAATAGATTAATTTTCACTTTAAAATAGTAGTATTTGAAATAAAAATAAACAATTATTATTTGTGTAATCCGTGTTTGATATGATTTATAAATTCGCTTGACTATTTCATTGGCTTCAAAACTGTAAATTGTATTATTCTGTGCTTAACTGTTTGCAATGTAATAAACTATATATTTCCTTATCTGATTTGTCTTTGTTTTTTCAGTAACAAATAGCCGTTTTTATTCTTTTCTGAAATAACGGCGTATTTTCTTCATGATCTTTACTCCCGTCATCACACCGTCGAAAATTGCCATTCCGGTATTGAACGACCGCATGATCGCATCCCCTTTTGAAACGGCAGGGCCAAGCGGAGCAAATATGCTTCGTGCGGTACGTGCCATCACCTTTTTTTGAGTACGTATCTCTTCAAGTTTCTCAAATTTTAACCGTGAAATGTCTTCCAGGGTTATTTTTACAGGAGTAGATTGCTGGGTATTCATATGCATTATTCCTTTGGATCGTTAAGAAAAAGACCTGCAAGGAAGTTCACCATCGGAGCGACGATCAGTTTCTTGCGGAAGATTATGATTGCAGCAATGAGTATGATGTTGATTGCTGCGATGATGCCGAAACTTACCATCAGTCCGCCTACAAGCGGTTCCAATATGTAAGCCAAAGCAAACAAAAAGTAAAACAGAGCCACCATCCCGAGGATGATAAGTACCAAAACCATGATTAAGGTGGAAAGTAGTATCGTTAGCTTTTCCGTCAGTTCCAGTTTTGTAAAATCTTTCTGTAACTCCAGATACTTTTTGAATTCGAAGAACAGTTGCTGGAAGTTTTCAATACTTTTGTCGTCTGCAAACATGATGGCTCTGTTTTTTTAATCTTTTTTACTCAGTTACTTCTTTTAGTTCGGCTGCGATTTCGTCAACGAGGTCTTCCATTTCGTTGCGGTTCAACTTAATACCTTTTTTACGAAGTATTTCTGCTATTTTATGACGGGTGTCTTCTCCCTTTTCAGGAGCAAACAATATCCCAAGTGCTGCGCCTACGGCTGCACCACCCAAGAAAGCGGCTAATACATTTAATCCTTTCATAACTTTTATTGTTTTAAAAATGATAACACTACAAATATAACATTTTTATTAAAAAGATGTTCTTGTAAGCCTGTTTTTTTTCATTTAATAGCTCATTTTTTTTGTCCGGGGGAAATAAAATATCCTCGGAAGATAACTGTTTTTCTTCCGAGGATTGTTCATCTTGATCATCAAAAATGCACATGTCTTTATTTTAATATA
>OODP01001009.1_pt1 | contig 19718 bp, 12 predicted proteins | sample 1671011 | NCBI WGS metagenome assembly OODP01 (sample SAMN06348113, study PRJEB24527) | human gut metagenome | biome: human gut; feature: ankylosing spondylitis patient; material: feces | host: Homo sapiens | place: China | collected 2015-10
AATCATACTTTGTCGTAAATGGCAGTTTTACAATATCGTCAATGCTGTTAATATCGTCAGGAGTAATATCCATCTCCTGCATCTTCTTCCGATAAAAAGGGGTGTTGTGATATACGTGTTCTACTATCTTTTTGAGCCGTATACCCTGGATTTTGCGAAGGCTATCGCGATCCATGCATTCAATGCTTTCGTTCCAAATCATCTCTTTATGTTGTATTTCTATTTGTATTATAACCTTTACTCCGGTTTATTATAGTAACTGCAAAGTAAAGGAAATATTTTAGAAATGACATAGATACGGATACAAAAGATACAAATTGCAACCTTTATCACAATTATTACCCCATTATTGCTCCAATTATACATTGAATTTACAACTTACTGTCATTCTACATAGGAATCATGATCTTTCAGGTAAATACGTAGTAATTCAAAAAAGCTCGGCGCATCCAACAAAACGATGTTTTCATTCAAAGATTTCACTTCATCCATCACTTCACAATACCAGGTTGGCTTCTTTAAAATATTACGAAACCAATGAAACGGCATGGCTGAACGTTGCTTTACACGTTCAACGATCCTTTGGGCAGCAACCTTCGGGTCACCCTCATTGATATCCCAATCAGCACGAATCACAGGCATATTTTTATGCAGCAGAGCCATAGGAACTTTTTGAGGCACAATGCCATTCGGACTGAAAGAAGCGTAGCAATCCAGCCCCTCCTGATCCAATCCGGGAGCAAGCCCGTCAATCACAAAACCTGTAATGGACAATCCCCATTTGTCATAATATTTACGACAATGTTTTGCCCATACCGGCAGACCGGAAGGTAATCCGGACAATTCACGCGGTTCCTGCAACATTCCCGGCATTATATAGCCTGCTCCGTTATCTGCTGCGGCAAAATAATCATTCCCGGTTGCCGTCACACGGAAGTTGTGTATTACATGCGGTACCCGTTCCGCCAACACAGGGCTAATGCACCACATCATCGGCAATTTACCCCGATTGGGATCATCCCAGATGGAAGGTGTACGCTGAGACACCCATGATGAAGCATCGTAATCACCAACGTAGAAGATGATAAAGTTCTTACCGTCCACATTTACCTTGCCATCCGCAGTCAACAGCCCCCTCTTTTGCAACTCATCGTGTGTAACCCATGCCTGCTGATATTTCTTCTTCGTAGGAAAATGTTGCCAGAAGGACGAATTAGCCAACGCTCCATATCCTATAGCATCTGCATCTTTAAATGCATTATAGGCACTGATGACACGGCTGAACTCCCATTCGGTAGGCACGTCATCATGAATGCCGGACGCATGCATGGTATATTTATATGCCCAAGACGGAAAACCGCCTATATAACACATCTTCTTATTTTTATTCTGCTGGTAGGCCAGCAATAACATTTCTTTCAGCGTATTCAAATCAGTTCCTACCGGTTGACCGGGTTCGTCCGTAGCGGGTTCGTCTCCCCATGGTGACAAATCGAAGAAGAACGCTTTCTTACTAACGAAAAAATCGTGATTGGTCAATGTATGATGGTTCCTTACCGTAGCGAAAGGATTTTGCTTCCAGTACTGATCAATATAATACGCAGCAAATTCCGTGTTACATTTACCAGTCTTCATATATTTCTCTATAAACCACACATAAGGATCATTTTTCAACGAACCGGTCGACCAACGGTCTGTTCCAATAATTTTAGTGCCTTTTTTCCCCGTAAACATAGATGTCCCGTCAGAATTTAATAACCACCTCTTAACGGGTAATTTCGGACCGTTCAGTATTAAGCGATCGTATAAACTTCCGGGAGTCGTATCATAACGAATGGCAACCAGATTCTCAATGCCCGCTACCGAAGAGGCTACGTTACTTGTAGAAGGCACATTGCCATCATACACTACCGCTCCATTGATTAAGGGCGCATAAGCCGTAAACAACTCCTCCATAGTAGCGAATTTTTGTACCGTCCGACCGTACAACCACTCGTCTTTTTGAGAATATTTGTTCCACCAATAAGTGTCGATATCATTTTCACCTTCCATCACAAAGAACACGTATAAGCAGGGTTTGTCCCGGTTAACTATTCCTTGGAGAGTAGAGACTGCATGAACATCATCCCAGGCAGTATTAATCCCAGTGTTAGTTTTCAAATCCGTCAAGAGTGTATATCGCAAATCGTACATACCTATTCTCTCTCCGGCAAAAGTTTTTTCTCCGGCAAAAGCAGCATTTGTAATCAATAAAAATGCAATCAATAACTTTAAGTATTTCATCGTATAAAACTTATATCTATCGTAATCACTTTTTGTACATTTCCAATTAAAAAAAATCGCTCCACTCATCATGGAGTTAATCTCAAACGGCATAGCAATAGCTAACCTGAAATATGCCCCAATAAAGTGGCAAATATAACATTTTCCGTCCATCCATTTGAAATAGAATTAAAGAATAATATTTTACATAAACCAATGCCTGAAATTGTCCACATTTCCCGGCTCCGGGGAACATCCTTGAATATCACCGATCAAAGGGCGCTTGATCACCGATGAAGGAGGTCTTCCTCACCGATGAACAAACCTTTCATCACCGGGGTAAAAATACATTTTTATATTTGTTGATTATCAAGCATTTAAAAATTACTCTTTTTCAATCCCTGACAAGGACTTTGCAAACGATCGTTTTACCGTTATCAGGAATTATTCTTAACAGATAAAACCCGGAAGGTAGTGCGATATATTCGGACGTACCCAATGAGACGAACTCCTTCATTCTTAAGCCGGTTAAAGAGGAAACCCAAATTTCACCGATCGTATTAGAAGATTCAATCTTAATCCCGCCCTTGACCCCATAGGCATGAACATCTTCTTCATACACTTTTTCCACCGAAGCGGGATTATTACTATCCAGATAAACATTCGCTACTGTAGCATTATTTTTTCTCCATACCATCTTTAACCGATGCTTCCCGGTTAAAGACTCCAAATCGCCTACATTGAATTTATATTTTGTCAACGATCCGGTACGAACCAAAGACACACTTGCAAAAGGAACCAATGCATTGGCTCCGAATGTTTTCAGATTGGCAGAATGATTTCTCCAACGTATGTAAACAGCATGAGAACCAATGATATTCAACTTCAACGAAGCTAAAGTTTCCTTATATTCACCTTCCTCTGTTTGTTCAACAGGAATAGAAGCTACCGGAACCGTAGTATCCTCAATATAAATATCAAAATATGCATCCGTACAATTTGACGGATTGGTATATTCAATCATAAATTGATTATACCAACCGTATCTTTCATTACCAAAGTCAATATCTCTCACAGCTATTTTGGTTCCGTGACTCGTATTGACAATGGCTCCGGTAACTCCATCATATTTTGCCCCTTTCGAGCCTCTATCCACAATGACTACCTGATACAGTCCCCCACCTTTGGCGGGGATACGGATATCGCCTCCATAAACAGATACAATGGAGAATAAAGACAAAACAAATAATAAAATGGATTTACTCATGTCCACCTCCATTTTTCTCAAGATAGCATTTCAATGTGGCACAAAGATCCATGGGCAATAAGAATTCGTAAGTATTTGGGAGATAACTTTCAACACGTTGTAATTCACGGATCAGCCTTTCGTATCCTTCGGTTCCGCCATAATTGGCTGCAATCAGATAAACGTTCCTGAAAACCGGTTTCGAGCTATTCGGCTTCACACTTACCAAATCTTTATACACATCCCCTTCAGCCCAACAATGTGTCCCTTGCAGAATACATACCACTCCTTCACCGTCCTTTCCCGTCTCGTAGCGTTCTTTATTATTGCTAAAACCATCAAAGACACCCTGTAAACCACATGTTCGCATGTATTTTCCAAAACGTTCCTTATCGGTAGTATTCCAGAGGCATCCTGTATGAAAGCCTGCTGTCTCCATCCATTGCCGATTGATTTCAAGCCATTTCTCATAATTCACCTCATTATACTTGTCCCCATAAATAAATTGAAACCCGGAAGGCCCGGCAATCAACTCATCATTCGGAGTCAGGTTCTTATAAAAGAACTCCAATAATACCGGATTCAATTCTTGTAACGAGGCAGCCATTGTCATTCCCACAGGAACTTCACCACGCCCTTTCGCATTCTTGAACATATTATACATCTGATTAGAATCAAACTGCACATTGTCTCCATCACTCCAAACCAAGCTAACATAAATTTTTCCCGGCTGCGCTTCTATAGGTTGTCCTTTACGTTGCTGAAAAGATTTGCGGGGAAATGAACACCAAAAGCTGCCATTGGCATAATAATCGCTCACCATAAAACCGACGTTATACGGGTTTGTGGCATTATTCAATGCATCTCCGTCATTGTCAGCACCATATCCCATGGTAGAAGAACCCGGCTGATAATTCATTTTCCGGCAGATTTTCTGAATCATGTTAAATTCATCCGGATTGGAATTGCTCAGGAAGAAAACAAAACCTTTAGAAGCTGCCGCATAGTCATATATTTTCCAGGGATTAGTAAGATAATCACTACGGAGGCCGGCTGAAAAGCTTAGAGTTTTATGACAATTCTCCGTTAAATGATCGACTGCCCATTGATAGGCTTCCAGTTTTGTAGACCATTTATCTGTTATATCTTCACATTCTATATTCCATTTCAACTCTTCATTGAAAAATTCCTTTATTTCCGAAGTGACAGGTATCCCCTGTTGTTGGGCACAGATCATCTGCGCCATACACCATGTCCATTCTTTAGAAGGGTCCCACAATATCATCTTCCTGAAACGATCTTTATATTTTTCGATAATCGTAGCCAGTCCTGCATATTTTTCTTTTGAGTACTCCCCTTTTTGTAGCTTCCAGTTCACTCCCTGTTTCCCATATACATCTTCAAACTGAGTCAGATGATGGTCTTCATACACCAGATACACCTCTGCTTTCTGCTGATTCAGCACTCCCTGAGCCACTGCTGCTGTAATCTTACCATAACTGTCGTCCCGACGTACATCAAAAACAGAAATCATGTCGATGGGAACATTTTCATTCTTAAAATACAGTCCGGATTGCGGTTCTTTATCCGAAGCATAAGAATCCAGGTGAGGAATTTCCTGACTGATCTTAAAATCAGTTTTAGGTTCCAATAACATATCGTCCAAATAAAAATCAAATCCTGTCTCTTCAGTCGGCTTCATGACATTTGCCATTTCCACCCATATCGCATTATAACTATCAGAGTCAAAATCTATTTCACCTAAGTCCAATGTCAATCCGTCACTTGTTGCCTTTATTCCATCCTCCGTAAAGGTAGCAGAGTTATTGGGATCATATACCACGGACACAGCCGACTCATTCATCGGGATCACCAAGGCATCCTGTGAAGGAGCTTCCACTTGCTCACCGGCAACGGTAGCCGGCTGTGACATTACTGTCACAGCGCTACTCATTCCCAATAAGAGACATATAAAACATTTTATATTCATACGTTGTCTTTTTAATTTTCCGTATCTACTTCCGGAACCACGATCTCCTGTACAGGACTAAAATTATATCTCTTCTGAGGGTTGCCGGTACGGATTCCAATACGAACCCAATACTTTCCGGGAGACAGTTTCTTGACATTTTTTTCTACAACCTGGAACGGTACACCCGGCTCATAATCTCCACGGGAAAATTCCTTTTTAGCTTTGATGGTATATTTTGTCTCGGAATTATTTACCCCTACATTCGGTGATTTACTGGAAATGAATACTTGCGCCTCACTCAGCGTATATAAGTCCTCATCGATGCCTTCCGTATCAATCTCCTTCTCCGTATCCTCAATCGTATACTTTATCTCCAGATTATTCTGTTTACTACCAGCAAGCGCTATCTCATTAATATTCACACGAGCATAAGGCGTCACAGAATAATGGAGTTTAGTCAGTTTATCCTTTTCAAGATATACAACCTCCGGTTCGGGAGCATAAAAAGCCCCCTCTTTTAAAGTGATACGATATTTTCCTGAGAAAATCTTCGTATTCTGAAAGGTCCCGTCTGCCTTTCCCCAAAAGAACTGAGATTGAGTGTTAGCATGGCCGGCTTCCTCCCAACTCAATTCATAATATTCGATTTTATAACTATTGGCGGCTTCTCCCTGCAAAGGTTCGTTTGTCTTTTTATCGACTACAGTTCCTTCCAAACCGGAATTCGGAGCTTCATAATTATCATATTCAAAATATCCACAAGAAGAAAGGAGCAATGCAGATAGACTAAAAATATAATATAACTTTTTCATATTCACTTACCTTTTCAATTATAATATGGATTTTGTATTAACTTCCCGTTTTTAGCAATTTCACCATCAGGAATTCTTTCATAATACATCTTGGCTGAGAACGTATAATAGTACTTGTTTGCAGCAGACTCCTCAAAAACATATTTCTGTTTATTGATATCAAAATAAGGACACAATCCTGTATACTGTTTTGTTTCTATTACTTTATCGGCAATTCGCCAACGTCTCAGATCCCAATACGTTTGATTTTCAAAAGCCAGTTCTATTCTTCTTTCATGACGGACTCTGTCAACGGTCAGTTCCGATGAAGAAAGTTGTTTGATATCAGCCCGCTTACGAATATCATTGATCCATACCAAAGCATCATCCAAATGCTGTCCCATTTCTACGGCTGCCTCGATTCCATTCAAGAGAACTTCGGCATATCTGAAATCAATCCAGTGCTGTTCGGAATAGCTTTCAAGTATTTCGGCAGTCGGCAGGTTTTCATTCAAATATTTACGCATAAAGAAGCCTGTCATGTTCCCGGAATAGTTTCCACATCCACTCTTACCTACAATGTGATAAACCTTTCCGTCTTTAGCCGTGTAAACAGCTTTTTCATAATCAACCGCATCTTCCTTTTTAGAACCATCTTCCAAAATCAGTCCTTTTTGGATAGAGCAAGCTTCTCCTTTGAATTTTGCATTCGGATATATAATCGAACCTCCAAAGCGTGCATCCATGTTTTCAAACAATTCCGACGGATCATCAAAATAGGCACCTCTAGCTCTTTCAGCAAAGTTAGCTGGTGTACCATCCTTACGCTCAAACATTTCTACAAATTCTAAAGTAGGATTCATATTCGAAGAGAATCCACTTCCGCGATATTGATAAGGGACGAAATATACATCCCATCCATGCGCATTAATATTGCGTTGGAAATACTTCACGAAAATATTTTCCGGACTATCTTCCGCCAAGAAAAGTTCTGCAAAGTTCTTCTCTTTATCCGCATTCTTTTCATATAAAGAGAATTTCCGGGACTTTTCAATCTCTTTTACCGCATCATAAGCTTGTTTAAAATAGCCATCGGATAGTGATTCTTCTATCCCGACCAAACCATTCAAATCCATCTTGCCATAACGGGCGATACTCCCTGCATAAAGCATTGCACGGGATTTTAATGCCAAAGCAGCGTATTTAGTAGCACGCCCTTTACCCAACAATGATTCGTTATCCGGTAATAATCGTGCCGCTTCATCCAAATCTTCCGCAATAAAATCATAACATTCTTTTTCCGTATTTCTCGGGACCTTTAAGACCTCAATATCACCGGTATACTCCTGAGGCTCTTTTAAAATAGGTACACCGCCATACCGCTTAACCATTGCGAAATAGTAATAAGCCCTGATAAAGTATGCTTCACCCAGCCAGGCATTACCAAGAACTCCTGAAAAGTTCTTTTGATAAGCCGGAAAGTTCTGAAGGAAATAATTGACACGGCGCACTTTTCCATAATCCCAACATCCCCACCAAGTTCCGTCACCAATGGTAGAAATATCATCCGAAGAATGACACATCGCTTCACCGGAAACATTGGGCAAACGTCCCTGACCTTTACCGGATACATTGAACCCCTGTTGGGTAAAACGAAAATCTTCTATCGGCAAATCATAGTATAGAGTAGTCATATATGATTTTATTCCGGATTCCGACTTAAAGATGGCATCATCTTGCATAATATTAATGGGTGGCACATCTAAATAATCGCAAGAACTGAAGGACATCACCATCGTCAGAAATGACACTAATATTTTATTTATTTTCATAGTCTTTCAAATTAGAATGCTAAGTTCAATCCAAAATTAAAGTTTCTCATAATCGGATACAAATACCCGTAATTACCTTCCGGATGTTCTGGATCTACAAAGTCCAAATTGGATAATGTAAACAAGTTGTACCCACTTGCAAATATTCTCAAACGATCGACCTTGAACTTTCGGGTGAGATTTTTAGGAATAGTGTAGCCGATTTCCATACTTTTCAAGCGTAGATAAGATGCATCATAAGTGGTCTGTTTGCATCGGGCATAATTTACACTATACGATCCGGCATCCCGAGTGGTAGGCCATTTTCCGGGTATCCAGTTTCCGCTTTCATCCTGACGGTATCTGTCATAAAAATGTGCCAAACCATTACCTCCAAAGCATAAAGGATATTGCAATTGTTCAAAATAGATTACATTAAATCCGCCACCGCCCTGAAACAATAGACTCACATCAAACCCTTTCCATTCAGCCGAAATAGCCGCACCGAATGTCATCTTAGGATTTCCGTTATCACCCATATGTTCATATGCATTCGGATAAACGTCATTACTGTCTATGATACCATCTCCATTCCAGTCTTCATATTTCCAGTCACCCGGCAATTGCGTAGCTCCGCCCTGTCCGTCCTGTATCGGAGAATGCCAGATATCATTCATTGAAGTGAACTGACCGTTGGAACCATAAGTCCATCCCATATCCGTATAACGGTTTGAGTATTTATTTCTCCATCTGTCATAAGAGTTGACCGCATCGCTCTCCACTATAAACCGATTCAGATGCCGGGTCAAGGCAAAATTCAAATTCACCGAATAGTTGAAATCGTTGATCTTATTTCGGTGTCCTATAACTATTTCAAAACCTTTATATAAATCCTCATTAATGTTTTCGGATGAAAGCTGAGCGCCCAAAGTGCCCGGTATTTCGCCCAATCTCGAACCTAACAGTTCGCTTCCATATTTCCAGAAAAAGTCCACTTGCGCGGATAACAGCCCATTCCATAGCTCAATATCAGTGCCGACATTCAACGACTTAATCAGATACCAAGTGATGTTTTCATTGGGGATAGCTCTGAATCCTAGCCCTTTATAGACCTCATCGCCATACACATAGCTTGCTCCCGGATAATCGTAACCTGCCAGAAATTGATAGGCCGAAGTTATATCACTTCCCATTACACCATAGGACGCTCTTAGTTTCCAGTTTGAAATAAACGACAGTTGCTCTATATTCTTCATGAAATTCTCTTCCGTAACACGGTATCCGGCAGATACGGAAGGAAAAAATCCCCAACGATGTCCCTTCGCAAATTTAGAAGAGCCATCATAACGGAAACTGGTTTCCAATAGATACTTGGCTTTATAGTCATAGTTGATACGTCCGATTAATCCCATATTGGTGGTTCTATAAACCTGATTGGCGTCAGATGTACCTATTTGCTTCTCTTCAGAACCGGCAAAAAGTTCATCTACGGCATCCATTTCAAAGTTTCTTTTAGCCCAAAGGTTATCCTCTTCTTTTGCACTCTGCTCGTATAAAAACAAGACTTTCAGGTTATGCGTATCATTAAAATTACGTTCATAGTTTAATGATGCCTGCAACAGATTTTGCATACCTTCCCAGGATTTCCCTTTTATAGAAGATGGAGAATTATAGGATTGAGGATTATAAACCTCGCTTTCCTTATCGAATTTATAAAGCGTAAATTGTTTTTGGAACTCTTTCAACCGGGTATTTCTATAATCAAAGCCATAAACAAACTTGGCACTTAATCCTTTTAAGAAAGGAGCATTATAAGTGAGTGAAAAAGTAGTATTCAAAGTCCGGTTCACATTTCTTTTATAGCCCGATTTATCAGCATTTGTTATCATTAAAGGATTCAACCCATACATTACATCATTGGGATAATCTTCATTGTTGTTTGCATAAGGAGTTTCCGTCGGCTTCAACATCCAAATAGCTTTAAACTGTTCCCAGGTATCTTTATAGGGTTGATTTTTCTCGTCTGTCATAGCACTTATCAAAACTTCCGCTTTCAGATGATCTGTAACATCAAATCCCAGATTGGTACGGATATTATAACGATGATAGTTCAGATCACCCGTTTTCCATATACCATCCTCTCCCAGATAACCAAAAGACAGAAAATATTGCGCGCGCTCTCCGCTTCCACTGGCGGATATATTGTGATGTGTTTGTGGTACAAAATTTCTCATAGCCAGGCTATACCAATCCGTAGCCCCTTCTTGCCTATAACGTTCTACATCTTCCTCGGTAAAAGTAGAATTGATCCCTCTACCCATATTTTTATCAGCTTCACGGACCAACTCGGCATATTGATACGCATTCAATACGTCCGGCATACCCGTAGGGTTCTGGAAACCTACACTACCCGTATATTCGACTTTTGTTCTGCCTTTTTCTCCTTTACGAGTCGTGACTAACAGCACTCCATCGGCAGCACGCATACCATATACGGTAGCTGATGCATCTTTCAAAACACTAATGCTCTCTATATCATTAGCCTCCAATCTTTGAAAGTCTGATACTTCCCTTACAATACCATCAATAACTATAAGTGGAGTTTTCATACCACGAATATCCATTTTAGCATCATAACTACCCGGCTCACCCGTGCGTTGTTGAATGCGCACTCCGGGCAGCTTACCTGCAAGCATATTCTGTACGTTGGAGGTCGGAGTGGCTGTCAATTCTTTAGTACTTACGGTACTGACAGCACCTGTCAAAGTTGCTTTCTTCTGTGTACCATAGCCAACAACCACGACTTCGTCCAAAGTCTGTGTATCTTCACTCAGAGTTACTTCTATCGTTGTTTTTCCTTTTACAGATACATCCTTTGTCGTAAATCCTATCAATGAAAATTGAAGAACCGATTTATCGGAAGGAATATTTAAACTAAAAGCACCGTCTATATCAGTAATGGTACCAAGAGAAGTTCCTACTATTACAATATTCACACCCGGCAAAGGTTCACCGGTCTGATCTCTCACAACACCAGATAACTTCTGTTGTTGATTGATGGCTGCCAATGCCATAGTACTATTTACTACAATCAACAGCAACAATAAAAAGAATTGTTTTTTTTTCATACATCCTATTAGAACAAGGAGGACTGGCTAAAGAGGTTAAAAGTCCCTTTTCATCCCATTTACAGGCATCTGCAAAAAGGGATTAAACAGAGTCTTAATTTAGAAACCATATCTTAGCCAGCCCCTGCTGAATACTTATTTTACAACCTTAAAAGCTTGAGCTTTCTCAGATGAAAGAATATTTATAATATATACTCCTTTATCTCTTAAAGAAATCATTTCTGTTACGTTGCTTGCAACACGTTTAGAAACCAATGTTCCATTCGTAGCATAAACACAGATTGTTTCATTTCCGTTTAATCCCTCTATTTGCACGCCTTCAGTAGTGATCGTAACATTGTAAGTAGCATTTTGGGTATATTCAAGTCCACTTTCCCCACTTGTCTGCCATTTAAATACCGGATATGGAGAAATGGTAGGATCAAGTTTCCAAACTTCATCAAAATCCCAACCTAAATCATCTTCATAGAAAGCTTCGGTTAATTCGTCAACAGTTTCACCATTATCCGAATTGGCACCAACTCCTTCTGTTACAACCTGTCCATTCACTAATACGCTAGAAAGTGCATAATTATCGGATACATCTCCCCCATTCCTTTTACCTACGATACGATGAGTTACTTCAGCTTCACCGATGATATTCTTATTTAAAGACAAGCAAGAAGTCACCGTAGCTCCATCATTAGCACCTATAATCCCACCAATATTCGTTTTACCTTCAATTGTAGAAGTTGAATAGCAATACATAACGGTTGCATTTCCCGAACTTACCAATCCGCCCACTGCGTCACCCGTCCATTCTGCTCCTTCTTCGTGAGGAGATTCCGCTTTTATGTCACAATCGATAGTATAGCAGTTAGTAATTGCAGTAGTGCCGGCACACGGGCCTGCAATCCCTCCTGCATTAGAACCCGTACCGATGTTGGAACAAGAGCTATTGATTACTCCGATTTGCTCATACACGGCATTTCGTGTGAGACCGGATAAAATGCCCAAACGTCCGCCACCAACTACATTAACATTCTCAATCAACAAATTTTTAATAGTTCCTCCATCCACAACTCCAAAGATGCTCATATCATGCGCACCCGTATCATCGCCATGCTTAGCCAATAAATTGGATATTTTATGGCCATTACCATCAAACGTTCCGCTAAAACGCTGTTCAGCTCCGTCACCGCTTCCCCATTCAGCCAATGGCCACCAGCCTCCTTCTTTTTCATAAGAAGCAAAATCCAAATCAGCCATCAATTTAAAATAAGCATTCCTGTTCTCACGAACGGCATCAAACTGTGCCGGTGTCTCAATCAGATAAGGATCAGATTTTGATCCGCTACCACCAGCATACAAATTTTCAGCCTCCTGTGCCAACGCACTCGAAGCAAACATCATACTGCAAAAACAGAATGTCGCAATTGTCTTGTAACCATTCTTTCCCATAATACTAAAGTTTTAATAGTTAATAATATAATTAGTTTTTTATAGATTTCGGACGGCAACTCATATCCCATCCAAATTTTTTATTCGGTTTGTCTCCCATTATAAATACCAATGTACCACCATTCATTATATCAGCATGCGTAATATAAGATTTCAAATATTCCTGCCCGTTCAATTCGGCAGACTGGATATATTTATTCTCCTTTGAATTATTGACTGTACATATCTCAAACGCCTTACCATCGGGCAAATCTAAAACAACTTTATCAAAAATCGGCCTGCCAAATACATACACACCATTGGAAGGATTGACCGGATAAAAGCCCAATGAAGAAAATACATACCAAGAAGACATTTGACCACAATCTTCATTTCCCTGTAATCCATCCGGCAATGCACTGTACATGTTCGAAAGTATATAATCTACTTTTTCTGCTGTTTTCCATTGCTCACCCACATACGCATATAGATAGGCCGTATGATGTCCGGGTTCGTTCCCATGAGCATATTGCCCTATTAAACCGGAAATATCCGGTGAAGCATCATTACCCAAGTCCTCATTGACCAAGAATAAACTATCCAATTTCTCCACAAAAGCATTTTCACTACCAAATAATGAAATAAGCCCTTCCACATCATGAGGTACTAACCATGTATATTGCCAAGCGTTACCTTCACAATAAGCATCATTCCGATGAGTCGAACGAACCGGATCAAAGGGGGTCAACCACGAACCGTCTGAGTTTCTCCCTCTAAAGAAATGAGTATCTTTATCCCAATATTTATGGTAAGCTAAAGCTCTTTCCGAGAAGTACCGATAATCTTCCGATTTATCCAACTTTTTTGCAACCTGAGCAACTCCCCAGTCAGCAATAGCATATTCCAAACCTTTAGCAACTGATTCATTCTCTAAATCAGCCGGAATGTACTCCTTTCCGGTCACATATGAGAGACCTTTATAATCGGACATCATTGAATTTTTGATAGCCAGATAAGCACGTTCATAATTGAAGCCTTTGATATCTTTAAGAATCGCATCCGCAATTACTGGAACCGACTGGATACCAATCATTTCATTAGTATCCGAACCATACAAATGCCATACTGGCAAACGCCCTTGCTGTTCGTTAATAGCCAACATAGAATTGATAAAATCGGGAACACGCTCGGGTTGTACCAATGTATATAATGGATGTGCCGCACGGTATGTATCCCACAACGAAAACACAGTATAATTGACAAAACCCGGATCACCATACACATTCTTATCAGTTCCCCGATATTCACCATTATAATCATTAAAAGTGATCGGTTGCATAAAAGCATGATATAAAGCTGTATAAAAAATACGTTTTGCGACAGTATCGGAAGTTTCAACCAATAACTTTGACAATTCTGCATTCCATTTGGCGGTTGCTTCATCTACCACTCTCTCAAAATTCCAATCTTTAATCTCGTATTGGATGTTAGCTGCGGCATTTTCCATGCTTACAGGTGAAATACCTACTTTGACAGAAAGCTCTTTAACAGACTCGGCAACGTTTACATTACCTTTCACATCTACTCCCTGTAAGGCATGTCCCGGTACAGCTATCGAATCATGATATAACGTCAAATGCACTGGTTGTGAAAAAACAGCCGCAAAATAAATCTGCTGTTTCTTTGACCATCCGCTAGAATAACGATAGCCTCTGACAACACTGTCATTTACTTGTTCCAAATAGGTATCCGTCGGGCGATCATCCCCATTTGCATCTTTCAGATTTATCATTACATGCTTTTCAACATTTTCAGGAAAAGTATACCGATGAAACGCAACTCTGTCCGAAGCAGTTAATTCAACTTTCACTTGATGGGATTTCAATATAACTTCATAATAACCTGGCAATGCTTTTTCAAGATCCTTAGTATAACGGGAAGCATAGCCGGACAAAGGATTTTCCTGTGTCCCTGGCTGTGTTTCCTCTTTTCCGGTATAGGGCATAAATAACAAATCGCCTGTGTCACTGCAACCGGTGCCATTGAGATGTAAATGAGAAAAACCTATTAAAATCGAATCGGAATAATGATATCCTGAACACCAATCCCAACCTTTATTTATATTATTCGGTCCAATCTGAACTGCACCAAACGGAGTAGTCACTCCTAAAAAAGTATGACCATGCCCTCCGGTGCCGATAAAGGGATCGACATAAGACACCGGCTTTTCAGTCATGAACGACTCATTCATACTATTGCATCCGAAAATCAATACGGAAGAGCTTATTAATATTAACTTTTGTAATCTCATCAGTGTTTTTTATTATTCGTCATTATTTATTCTGTCTCTTTACAGGGTGCTACCAAACAGACCTAGCTATTATTATAAAATCATTTTTCATCACGACTATTTTATTTTTGTTTGAGGCAAAAGTACATTTCAATGGTTAACAAAAGCATTAATAAAACATTAATAAATGGCCAAACAAAGACTTTTAAAGCACATTTACCGACTAAACATATTAATATTGTATTAATTTACTTTTCCAACGATTCCACCGACATTGGATGTTCCTTCTATATCACAATCTGAATAACTATTTATAATCTGACTATCTGAACTCATTGAACTGGATATACCTCCTACGCAATCTTTCGCAAAAACATATCCCCCTTTTACAAGACAATTTTCTATCACTGATTGATAGAGGGGACCGGTCAATCCTCCGGCATTAGAGCCATGATCGGACAATCTATTCTCGCATCGACTATTAATGATAGAAACATTTTCTATTTTAGAAGAAAATGTGGCTCCGCTTAAAACTCCCAAACGCCCTTCACCAATGATGACACAATTTTCAACCTTCAAATTCTTAATTTCAGCATTTTCAACTACTCCGAATATGCTAAGATCATGCGCTTTCATCTCTATATGCAAATTCGTAACCGAGTAACCATTCCCATCAAAAATTCCATTAAAGCGCTCTATCGCACGTTCACCATTCCCCCACTCTCCCAACGGCCACCATCCGCTTCCATCTTCACGAACATATCCCGAAAAATCAATATCATTCATTAAACGGAAACATTGGTTCCTGTAATTTCGTATACAATCAAATTGTTGAGGGGTCGAAATCAAAAAAGGATCTTCCTCAGTTCCCGTTCCACCGGCAAAAGGAATATTATTATCCAAATAAATACGCAAAAGTTCAAAAAAAGACGGAGCATCCAATAAGCAGATCTTTTCATCTAACTTTTTCAACTCCTCCACTACCTGCAAATACCATGTCGGATCTTTCAAAATATTTCTAAACCAGTGGAATGGAATTCCTTTTCTTTCCTTTATCCGGTTCACTATCGTTTTTGCTGCATCTTCCGGATTTATATCATTCACATCATAATCGGCACGTAATAAGGGCATATCTGCAAATAAGGTTGCATCAGAAGGCAAATGCTGGGGTACAACTCCATTGGAACTAAACGAATAATAACATTCCATACCTTCCCGGTTCAATGCCGGAGCATACCCGTCAACAATAAATCCCGTAATACTTAATCCCCATCGTTTATAATATGGTTTACAATGGTTTGACCATGCCTGCAATCCAGAAGATAAACCGGAAATACCACGAGGCTCCTGAAGCATTCCAGGACTTAAATAACCTGCTCCATTGTCAGCACTTACAAAATAATCATTCTTAGTAGCAGTCTTTCTAAAGTTATGTAACACATGAGGTACCCGTTCTTGCAATACTGGACTTATAGCCCACATCATTGGCACTTTCCCTCTATTAGGATTATCCCAAATAAAAGGGGTACATTGGCTCACCCATGATGAAGCATCATAATCACCGACATAAAACACTAAAAAGTTTCTCCCTTTTATATCCACTGTCCCATCATTTTTCAATAATCCTTTTTCTTTTAACTCCTGATGAGTCACCCATTTTTGAGGATATTCCTTCTCTAAAGGAAAATGTTGCCAGAACGATGCATTAGCCAACGCTCCGATTGAGATTGCATCCGCATCTTTAAATGCATTATATGCACTAATCAGGCGTAAAAACTCCCATTCCGTCGGAACATCGTCATGAATACCTCCTGCATGTTTCGTATATTTAAAAGCCCATGAAGGGAAACCACCTATATAACAGAATTTATCACCTTTATTCTGCTGATATGCCAATAACAACATCTCCTTGAGAGTTGCCAAATCTGTTCCTACAGACTGCTCGGGATCATCTGTTGCCGGTTCATCTCCCCATGGAGACAAGTCAAAGAAAAAAGCACGTTTACTAATAAAGAAATCATGATTATACAAGGTATGATGGTTGCGAACTGCTGCAAACGGATTCTTTTTCCAATACTGATCCAAATAATAAGCAGCATATTCTGTATTACACTTGCCCTTTTTCATATAATTTTCGATATACCAGATATAGGGATCATTTTTGATAGACCCTGTACTTTTCCGCTGAGTCCCCGGAATTATACCTTCACCCGTGAACATAGAAGTACCGTCCTTATTTATAAGCCAGCACTTTACATCCAACTTAGGACCATTTAAGACTAAACGTGTGTATAAACTTTGCTTATCTGTATCGTATCTTATAGGTAAAAGATTTTCCGCTCCTGCTACAGCTGAAGCTACATTGCTTGTAGAAGCTACATTTTCATCATACACTACTATTCCCTCTATATAGTTTGCATAGGCATCCACCAATTCTTCAATCGAATCATAAGTTATCGTCTCTTTCCTGTAAAGCCATTCTCCCTTTTTACGATATTTATTCCACCAATACTTATCAATATCCATTTGATCACGATCTACTCCAAATATATATAATTGTGGATTGTCCCTGTTAACAATTCCTTGCAAAGCTGCAATCAAATGTACATCATCCCATGTCACATTACGTCCTCCGATATCTTCCAAATCCGTTTGTAAAGTATAATGCAGATCGTATAGTCCAATTTTATCCTGAGCAAAAGCTTTATTACAGCAAAAACATAATATGCAGATTCCGCAGATAATTGTATTTCTCATATTTATAATTATATCCGAATTAGTCAATTTCAATTGCTTTCACTCCCTCAAATGTCATTTTTACAGGTTTTATATACCCATTTTCGTCAAAGTACATCTTATCTATGCAAACCTGCCTATGATTTTGGTCTGTATCTCCCAACGGACGGCGGTGGTAGACAATATACCATTCATCTTTTCCCGGAATTTGTATGACGGAATGATGTCCTGCACCTGTAGCAATTTTATCATCTTGCTGAAGAATCTTCCCGACCCGATCAAATGGGCCATATGGAGAATCGGCAATAGCATATGCCACACTATAATCCGCACCTCCCCAACTACCTTCCGACCACATGAAATAATATTTTCCATTGCGTTTTAACATAAACGGTCCTTCAACATAATTTTCCGGGGTAACGGATTTATAGTATGTACCGTCTTCAAAAGGAACAATTCTCAATAAATCAGGACTTAATTTCACCATATTGCAATGATGCCATCCTCCATAATACATATAATAACTACCGTCATCATCCCGAAAAACAAACTGATCGATGGGTTGGGCACCATTTATAATTTTATCAATCAACGGTTTTCCTAAAGCATCTTTAAAAGGTCCGGCAGGATTATCAGCGATCGCCACACCAATTCCTCCACATTGATTATCATTCTGTATATCATTACCTCCGAAAAACAAATAATATTTTCCATTCGCTTTGATAATCGCAGGTGCCCACAAAGCAAATTCAAGCCATTTTATGTTTTCGATAGATAAAACTTTAGGATGTTTAGTCCAGTGTACCAAATCTTTGGAAGAAAAAGCATCCAAATAAGTCTGAACATTATAAATTTGATGCACCGCCCTTGTTTTTTTCTTCAATTCGGGAGCATTTTCTTTTACTTCCGGAGATAAATCAGACAAAGTCGTGTAAATCCAGAATTCATTGTTAAATACAACTCCTTCGGGATCTGCATACCATCCTTCAATGGCAGGATTTCCACTACTCTCCTCTTTTATGTGTTCACAAGCCGTTAAAAGCGTAAAACTTAATAAAGCAATCAATAATTTCATGTTCTTCTTATTTATATGATTAATTCATAACAAAAATAGACATGAGACGTAAACAAAAGCATTAATAAATCATTAACAAAAAGCAATAGGAAAACATATCAAAGCCTAAATCATTAATAAAATATTAATTTTCGACACCTAATCACCTGTCACTTAAATTTATATTTTTTTTCTTTGCATATTTCATAAACCATATTACCTTTGCATGAAATAACCACGCCCAATATTATGCGAAAAAACATTTTTTTCCTATTCTTAATCTTACAATCGTGTTTTATAGGATCACAAAATATTTCATCTGGTTTGTATTTTGCATCTCATACAGCCATCAAAGAAAAGAGAACATCTCTGGAAGCATCGCCTCAATTTGATGCAGGCAATGGTTTCATATTAGATTTTGATATCAAATTAAGACCGGAATTACATAATTACGGATATATCTTCCGTATTATCATCAATAAAGAAAGAAGTTTTGACCTGATTGCCAATTTCTCTCCAATGAAACGCTCATTAAACCTTATTGAAGGAAATAATATATATCTGACCTTTCAAAATGAACAGCTTGAAGATTATCTCCTGAATACATGGGCACATATTCAATGTCACATACAACCGAACTGCGTACAAATTTCTTTTAATGATCAATCGCTCAAAGAGAACTTCACCCCTATTACTCTTAAAAATGTGAAGTTCAATTTCGGTTATTCCGTACAACCCGGATTCCATGCTTCGGATGTTCCACCGATGAGTATCCGTAATATAAAAATCACTAATGAAGAAGGAAAGACCGTAGCGTACTGGCCACTAAGCAAACACTCGGAATTTGCCAGCTTGGACAGTTTGCATAGTATTCCAGCCACAGTAACTAATCCTACATGGGAAATAAATAAACATATTAAATGGAATAAAATAGAATCATTCAAATTACCTATTTGTAGGCTCGGCAAACAACGCCTTTCCGCTTTACAGCGGTAGGTTTTCGCTTACC
>OODP01001015.1_pt1 | contig 19674 bp, 16 predicted proteins | sample 1671011 | NCBI WGS metagenome assembly OODP01 (sample SAMN06348113, study PRJEB24527) | human gut metagenome | biome: human gut; feature: ankylosing spondylitis patient; material: feces | host: Homo sapiens | place: China | collected 2015-10
AGAAAGAAGTATTAAGATAATAAATACTATTTATATGAAGTTTGCGCTGCACACATCTACTGCCATAAGCTCGGTTCTAAAGGAGCCGGAGCATTTCTATGTAGATATTTATTATCTGATCATTTTAATCATCGTTACTTTTGCCCTACTTTTATTATCTTTTTTGCGTTATCACCTTTATAAGACAAAAAAGGAGAAAGAACTGAGAGAAATAGCGAGTCTTGTGGATAAAAATGAAATCTTGATACAACGTTATAGTCGTGAGATGTCGCACATCAAGGAGCAATTGGAAGCGAAGGAGAAATGCTTGATGGAATACCAGCATGCGGCTCAGTGGAAAGCGCATCGTGACGTGGAATCCTTGATCAAGGAAAAGGAACGTTTGGCGAAGTGTTTGCTGGAACAGTTGGATACGTTCAAGAAGTTGAAGATACTTTCTAAATCGGAAACGATATTGCCGGATTCGGATTGGAGAAACTTGATCGAGATCGTAAATACTCTTTATGATGATTTTATAAGTCGTTTACGTGTCGCTTATCCGGATTTGACGGAGGATGCCATTCGTTTTTGTTGCTTGATCAAATTGCGGCTAACCTCGGCGGAGCTGATGTCAGTCTTGAATGTGACGAAGGATGCTATCTATAAACGCAAATTTCGTTTGAAAAAAGAATTGATGCCAGATGATGATACTCGTTCCCTCGACGATTTCTTGGGAAGCTATTAGATCTGAACGAATAGTTTTCTTGTTAATAACTATGTTTTAGGGCATGATTTCGTTAAATCGAGTTAAGCGAATGAATTTTGCAAATAATTCAGTATGCTACATAACATAAAACCACCTATATTTGTACTGTGTTTTTCATGGTATTAGATTTAAGGTTAACAATTGAGATTGGCTGTCCGTGACGGATAGCCTTTTTTTGTATAGAGGCATGAATACACGAATTTTTGAGAACACTGCTTAAGCGCCCCTTTCCGAGGGTAACATCCATACTTTCAAAGTAAGCTAATTTCATCGGCAAAGTAAGTTAACTTGCTTTGGTATTTCAGCTAACTTACTTTGTCAATGAAGCTAATTGTATTTTTATGATCTTTTTCGGTTATTCTTTGTCTGTTTCGATTTTGTATACAATTGATGTGTTTTTGTACGCTTTTAGTTTAGTTATGCATTTAATAGTCAATTTTTTATTATATAATTTTGTCTTGTGTTTTTTTATGATTTCCTTGGTTAGCTGTTAGCACCAATTGATATATAAGGTTTGATGGCTAATAGAAGAGGGGGTAAGGAAAGAAAAATATCAAACGAATATACTTGGGACCTTAACGGACAGAACAAAATATAATATTATTCTGTTGATTGTTGTTGGAGGTAAGATTTCGTATTCCCTTAATTTATAAGAGTATATGCAAGAGAATAGGTATAATACATGTGATCGTTTTTTAGGCGGATTAGAAAAAGACTTTATTATTACGGAACAGATTGAAGATAGTCCATTGACTTCAGAGCCTTCTTTTTTGGATTACGGGATAATAGCAGTATGTAATAGAGGTAGTGCGATCATTCATTTGCTTGAAAATAAGCATGTATGGAATAAGAATGAATTGATTTTCTTATTTCCGAGACAGTTATGCTCAATGCGGAACGTGAGTGAGGACTTCTCGGCGAAGTTTATCATCATACCACATGTACTACATGGGGATGTATTAAGTTCCTTACGTCATTTTGATCCGGGATTTCATTTTTTCGTGAAGGATCATTTTTACTATAATATAGAGGATAATAATGGTATTGAGCGTTTTCAATCATTTTGCAAATTGATAGAGAATGAGCTTGAGCGGTATCGGGGTAATGGGCTTCTGAGGGAGCGGATTATATGTTACTTGGGGATTTTTTACATGGATGTTTACGACTATTATGTGAAAGTGCGTAAGAAAATCCCTTTCAGGACTAGTTTGAGAAAAGAGCAATTGATCTATGATTTCTGTAGTCTCGTGGCAGAGAATTTCAAGAATCACAAGAATGTCGGATTTTATGCGGATAAATTGAATATAACGACAACTTATTTAAGTGCGATCATGAATGAAAGGTGTGGCATTTCAGCCAAGGAGTTTTTATCTATCTATATAGTGTTAGAGGTAAAGTCGTTGCTACGTGACTCTCGATTAAATATACAGGAGATCGCTATATTGACTAATTTTCCGTCTCAATCGACATTGAATCGCTTTTTTCGTCAACGGACGGGAATGACTCTTTCTCAATATCGAAAACATATATTTTCAACATGATTATGTTTGATTTTCATATTATTTCTATAACTTTAAACTTCTGCTGCAATCGTTATTATCGTTCATTTGTTGTATAAATAACAGAGGAGATTGCTTGATTGATTTAAAGTTGGGAATTAGTGGTTATAATTTAATATGACGATGGGAAAATGTAATAAAATGCTAGAGGAAATGAGCTTTAATGCCCTATTCCAGAAATTACCTGTTGGAATTGAAGTTTATGACGGGAGGGGGCAGCTAGTGGATCTCAATAGGACGGACGAGAATTTGTTCGCTATAAGCCGGAAGGATATTATGGGAATAAATCTTTTCGAGAATCCTAATTTTCCAGAGGACAAGATCGCTCGTCTGAAACAGGGAGAAATGGTTGTGTTCGATTGTAATTATGAATTTGATAATATACAAACGAATGAGTACTATAACATAGACCCAAAAAAGGAAGGTACAAATTTACGTCTGTCTATTAAATGTGTGCCGTTGAAAGGAGAGGCTGAAGATATCTGTGGATATGTACTAATGTTTACGGATGAGACGGAAGAATATCAAAAGTCGGAGAAAGTAGAGGAACTGTTCACGAAGTTGAAAACGGTTATGCGTTGCAGTGATTCCTTGCTGTGGGAATATGATGTTAAAACCGATAAGATGCATATCGATCTGGATTTACGTGTTTTAGGTAATAAATCCAGATTGAGAGCAAGTAACTTGACAACGAAAAAAGATTTTTGTGAGATCGTACATCCGGAAGATCGGGAAAGGGTACTTGTACAAGGCTTTGAAAAGATTGTTACGGGTGAGATCGGTGAATATAGTATTCAATACCGACAGCTTTTTGAGGGGCAATATGTTTGGGTGAGAGCGTATGCGTACCCTTATAAATATGATGAAGCGGGAAGACCTGCGAAAATCCTTTATTACTTGATGGACATAACGGATGAGACCGCCATGCAAGATAAATTGCGCTGGGTGGAACGAGAGCGTCAACGGAAAGAATATGAGTTAGCTAAGGCTAAAGAGGCGAATCGGCTTAAGTCTATATTCTTGGCGAATATGAGTCATGAGATCCGTACGCCTTTAAATGCTATTGTTGGTTTCGCGAATATACTGGCAGAGACCAAGGAGATAGAGGAGGAGGAACGAGAGTTTTATGTGGATATCATTGACAAGAATAGTGAATTGCTTCTGCAATTGATTGAGGATATCCTTGATTTCTCAAAGATTGAGGCGGGAACCTTTGACTTTACGAAGAGAAATTTTGATTTTAAGGAGATCTGTGAGGAAACTTATGCGGTACATGCCTTGAATATTCCAAAAAACGTTCGATTTGTTTTTGACCGGGGCTCACAACCCGTGACCGTTTTCTCAGATCCGAAACGAGTCGTACAGGTTATTTCTAATTTCTTGACAAATGCGATTAAGTTTACTTCGGAAGGTGAGATCAAATTAGCCTATAAGGTATCGAATGATGAAATACGAGTTTCGGTCTCGGATACGGGAATGGGAATCTCGGAGGAAGATTGTAGAACTATATTCGATCGCTTTGTTAAGTTGAACGCTTGCAAACAAGGTACCGGATTAGGATTGGCGATTTGCAAAAATATTATCGAGAAACTAGGGGGACGAATCGGGGTAGAATCTACATTGGGAGTAGGTTCCACTTTTTGGTTTACCTTGCCTTTGAAGGAGATTAAAGAGAATGAACCTAAGTTCTAAGGGGATATATATTATTTTACGGATATGTTTTAAAGCATGGTTTTTGTTAAATCTGGTTAAGGAAATGAGATTTGCAAATAAAATATTATGCTACATAACATAAAACCTCTATATTTGCACTGTGTTTTTCATGGTATTAGATTTAAGGTTAACAATTGAGATTGGCTGTCCGTGATGGATAGCCTTTTTTTGTTTCCTTCTAATAGTACATATTGGATTTGATGCCATTGCTGACATACAACAAACCATTCTTTCTCGTGATATAAATATTGTTTTCTCTAGCCAACCAGCCAATAGCCAAGGCTAGGTCCTCAATACTTAAAGACAATTTACGGCTTAACTCTTGCGTAGATATTTCATTTACCTCGTTTAGCGCATGCCACACTTTTCCTGCGTTTAGTCCAATTCTTCCTTTTTCCATAATCAAAATACTTTTCTAGTAAACGAACTATATTCTTTTTGTTTCCTCTTTCCTACGATTAGTAGTCATTTGTAAAGTTCGCCCTTAAATTTTAGGGAATCAATATCCATTCTTTCGTTTCTATGTTCTATTTTTATTATCTTGAATAATAAGTATTTATTAATTCCTATATTTGAGACGAATTACCGATTAGATATGGAAAAGGAAATGCTCACATTCGATATCACGAACGATTTTATCGTCGGAGATCGTATCACAAAAGAGACGCTAAACAAATACAGCAAGCTGCCTCATAAGATAAAGGCAGGTTTGTTTCTCCTTTGTGTAGAAGGTTCCGTGCAGGCTTCTATCAATCTAGCGAAGTATACGATTAACAAATATGATTTCGTGACCTTAGTGCCCAGCAATTTTATCCAGTTCCATGAAATATCGGACGACGCTCGTTTCTATTTCGCCGGATTCTCTTCGGAGTTTATGACAAACATCAATTTTATTAAATCAACCATGAGCTTTCTTCCCGTTATCACGGAACATCCGATCATGCCGCTGGAAGAATCTGTAGCTCAATTATATATTGACGGATACCGTTTATTGATACGTGCGCAATCCTTATCCCCGTCTTATTCTATGGTAAATAAAAACCTAGTCATCGCTTATCTCACGATATTCATGCAAGGAACGGCTGAGTTATATAAAAATCATAGCCATTGGACAAATGGAATCCGTACGCGCACCAATGAGATTTACCGTAAGTTTATCCAACTTGTCGTAGAGCATTATACCACCGAGCACAGCGTTTCTTTTTACGCCGCTCAATTAAATTTGTCGTTACCTCATTTCTGCACGACTATTAAGAAAGCGATCGGACTTACTCCCTTGGAAATCATTTCCTCCATTATCACGATGGATGCCAAGGCACAATTAAGATCGACAGACTTAACCGTAAAAGAGATCGCTTTCTCTTTAGGCTTTAACAACCTGTCTTTTTTCAACAAATATTTCAGGCAGCATACGGGAATGACACCTCAAGAATATAGAAGAATGAAAATTCCCTCAAGCACGTAGCCGGCAATCACTTCTTTTGTAAAACCATACGATCGATATCGGGCATCCATGAGTTTCCATTCGATAAGCGTATGCGATTCATACCGGGTTTCAGACGGATCTCTATTTGCTCGCTAGCGACCTCATGCGCAGGATGAGCCTCTACATTTTTTACGACAACTCCATTAACTTGACAAATTAATTCTCGATTCTCCGCACACTGATAATCCACGGACATCAAGTATAAACCTCCCTCACGACTGTATACATTATGCCATTCCAGATAATTGCTATCACGATTACCTAATCCCGTAACCTTCGCACCTCCAGAGCAATTCCCGTCATCCTCATAAATCGCCGTTCCAAACGCTTTGTGATTTTTTATTTCTTGATAGTCTTGCAACCAAGCACATTCCGCCTCATAGACCGTCCGTTCTCCCCTTTCCAGTCCATCCAGACGGAAAATACGTGTCCCATGCGCAGGTATGGTTACGGAAAAATCCCGATCCTTGTACTTTCCAAGATCTCTCCTTTCAAATAAGTCCCGTACACTCACGTCGCCCCGCAAATAGAAATCGGCAAAATCCAGATGAATAGTCCGTTCCTCATCCGTAGAGTTATAGACGGCGACAGCGCATGTATTCCCATTCACTTCTTCCAGATCCTTTGTCAAGATATACACTCCATCCATTTGCTTAACGACATAAGCTTGCAAGCCTAGTACGTCTTGATTTAACGCTATCAGTTCCTCGTTTTTCAGTAGCCGCAAAGATTTCTCAGAGATGGTAGTCAGATCACAGCCAATCAATAAAGGGGAGCTCATAATACACCACATTCCAAAATGAGTTTTATCTTCTTCCTCACTCATTCCACGGCCGATCTCAAGCATATCCATATCATTATATTTTCCTTCGCTCGCATAAGCGGACAAATATAGATTCTGCCGGATAATATTCTTCACGGACTCCCAGCTAGGATTTATATCTTGCGAGATACGCCATGAGAAGGCAACGTCATGCACCCACGTACCGGGAAAATTCCAACGACATACATTCATACGCACATCTTTACGGCCGGTAGCTAGTATCGCATTATGGATCGCCGTGTATCGCTCTTGCTCATCCAGACCTAATTGATCGAAATTCTGTTTGGCGTCGCCGCCACAAAAGTCGATCTTAATAAAATCGAATCCTATTTCCTTAAAGAAGTAGTCCGCATCCTGACGATCGTGCCCATAAAAGCCGACATTGATCCCTAAAGAATCCTTATCCCAAAAGGAGCCGCAAGTATTCCGGCCCGCATCGGAATAAATACCCGCCTTAAACCCTAACGCATGGATATGATCTACCGTCTGCTTCAAGCCATTCGGAAAACGGACCGGATGAGTGATTAACTCCCCGCTCGCATCCCGTCCCCCAAAATACCCGTCATCAATATTAATATATTTATATCCAACCTCTTTCAAGCCATTCCGCGACATCGCATCAGCTTGTTTCATTATCAGTTTGTCGCTGATATTCACTCGATAGGTATTCCATGAGCTCCATCCCATCGTGGGAGGATCATACGCAAAAACAGAAGATGCCAAGAGAAGTAAGGCGATTGATATATAGTTTCGCATGGTATAAAATTTTCATGTATAACGTTCTTAATCAAACAAAAATAAGAAAAGTGTATCAGACCGCCAAATCGGGATAAACGAAAAAAGGGAAGTATGCCTTTTTGACGTGACATACTTCCCTCACTTATATAAACTCTGTATTTGGATTACCAGATAACCACCCGATCAACCGGAGCCATAAACATCGGATCGCCCTCTTTAATGTCAAAAGCGGCATAGAACGGGGCGATATTACGCAAGGCAGCGTTCACACGCCATTTTCCCAATGAATGCGGGTCGATCTTGGTACGACGACGGATCTCCTCGGGACGGATATTTTGTCCCCACAACGTCGCATACCCCAAGAAGAAACGTTGCTCATTCGTGAAGCCATCGATCGGGGCCGGAGTCTCTTTGCCCTTCAAGCTATTCAAATAAGCTTGGTGAGCGACCAACAAACCTCCGTGGTCGGCGATATTCTCACCCAACGTAAAACGTCCGTTGGCATGAAGCGTATCTATTACGATAATCTGGTCATATTGATCAACCAATTTATCAGCACGCTCCGTGAAACGGACAGCATCCTCGGCAGTCCACCAATCGATCAAATTACCATCCTTATCGTAGTTACGTCCCTGATCATCGAATCCATGCGTCATCTCATGGCCGATTACCACGCCGATAGCGCCATAGTTCACCGCATCGTCGGCATCCGGATTAAAGAATGGAGGCTGAAGGATCGCAGCCGGGAAACAGATCTCATTCGTAGTCGGATTGTAATAAGCGTTCACGGTCTGCGGATTCATATGCCAACGAGACTTATCGACCGGCTTATCCACGTCCGCCAATTGATAGGCCATATCGAAGATGTTAGAACGGCGAACATTCGCCCAATAAGAATCGTCCTTGATCTCCAAACCACTATAATCACGCCATTTGTCCGGATAACCAATTTTCACCGTAAAGGCAGCCAATTTCTCTTGCGCTTTCGCCTTAGTCGTATCGCTCATCCATTCCAAGCCGTTGATCCGCTCGCTCAAAGCGGTCTGCAAATTCCCCACCAGCGTTAACATCTTTTCCTTGGAAGAAGCCGGGAAGTATTTCTCTACATACATCTCGCCGACGGCCTCGCCCAACGCACCGTTTACCGTATTCAACGAACGCTTCCAACGAGGTTGTTGTTCCTGCTTTCCGGACATTACCTTTCCATAGAACTCAAAATCAGCGTCTACAAAATCATCACTTAGGTACGGAGCCGCCGCGCTCAATAAATTAAACGCCAAATAATATTTTTGCTCATCGACCGTCGTATTCCGCAAAGCCTCACTCATATCCTTATAGAAGTTGATTTGCTTCGCATCCAACTCTTTCAGCCCGGCTAATCCCATGGATTCAAAATATACATCCCAATCCAACGGGGATTCTATTTGCTTGAAATCCTCGTAAGCCAATTTATTATAGTTCTTCTGGGAGTCACGCAAATCCTCACGGCCATAAGAGATCTCGGCGATAGCCTTCTCTATTTTCATCACGGCATCCACCGCCGCATCCGCTTGCTCCGGACTTGAGCCGGCCAATGTAAATAATTTATTTATATAAGCCCTGTAAGCATCACGCATCTTGGCGGAGCCTTCATCTTCCAATAAATAATAATCCCGATCGCCCATTCCGATACCAGCCTGATACAGCTGGACGATATTCATGGCACTATTCTTCTCGTCAGCGCCCACGAACAAAGCGAAGAACGGAGCCATGCCTTCCTTATGAAGCGTAGCCACCATCTTAGAGACATCCGATTTCGTTGCCAGCGCATTGATAGCGGCCAGTTCCTCTTTGACAGGAGCCACTCCATCGGCATTCAACTTCGTGCTATCCAATCCCATCGCATACAAAGCGCCGATCTTCCCGGCGACACTGCCCGCCTCATGGGGCGTAGCGCTAAGTTCCTCGATCAATACCCGGAGCTGTTCTTGGTTATTCTCTAGTAATTGGTCGAAAGTTCCGAAACGAGCGTATTCCGGTTTCAAAGGATTATTCTTAATCCATCCACCACAAGCGTATTCATAAAAATCCGTGCCTGCGGCAACCGTGGTATCCATATTCGCAGGATTAATAGCAGCGATCTTCACTACCTCTTTCTGAGGAGTGTTACAACTCGCTAAAGCGACTATCCCAGCCGCTAAAAACGGAAACATTTTTCTCTTTCTCATTTTGTTTAGTCTTTTGCCTTAAAACCTTACAAAGATACGATAAATACGCAAAAGAAAAACATGTACGTGTTTCTTTTAAAACATGTACGACTTTTTCCGAAAACACATACGTGTTTTTCGAACGATAAAAGGATTCATGTATTCAAGAATAAGTGTATCTTTGCCAACAAATCATTTATATCATGAAGAAACTAATAATCAGCGTTTGGGCATTTATCGCCCTTCCCTTATTCGCTCAGCGAGACGCGAATATCCGTATTTATCCGGAGCAAGGTAACCAACAGATCAGTAAACATATTTACGGGCAATTCGCCGAACATCTAGGGAGTTGTATCTACGGTGGCTTATGGGTGGGGCCGGAGTCCGACATCCCTAATACCCAAGGATACCGTACGGATGTCTTAAACGCGTTGAAGAAACTACAGATCCCGAACTTACGTTGGCCGGGCGGTTGCTTCGCCGACGAATATCATTGGATGGATGGAATCGGCCCCAAGGAAAATCGCCCGAAAATGGTGAATAATAACTGGGGAGGGACGATTGAGGATAATAGTTTTGGAACCCATGAGTTCTTGAATCTATGTGAGTTATTAGGTTGTGAGCCTTACATCAGCGGAAACGTGGGAAGCGGTACGGTTGAGGAAATGGCTAAATGGGTGGAATACATGACCTCGGAAGGAGACAGCCCTATGGCCAACCTACGCCGGAAAAATGGCCGGGATAAGGCATGGAAAGTCAAGTTTTTCGGCGTTGGGAACGAGAGTTGGGGATGCGGGGGCAGTATGCGACCGGAATATTATTCCGACCTTTACCGTCGTTACTCTACGTATTGCCGTAACTATGATAGCAATGTCTTGTTCAAGATCGCCAGCGGTGCCAGCGATTATGATTACAACTGGACCGAGACGCTGATGAAACAAATCGGCGGACGCATGGATGGTATCTCTTTACATTATTATACAGTAGGAGATTGGAACAATAAAGGCTCCGCTACCGATTTCAACACGGAGGATTATTACTGGACCTTAGGAAAATGCCTTGAGATAGAGGATGTCGTTAAAAAGCATATCGCTATCATGGATAAATACGACCCGAAGAAAAATATAGCCCTCATGGTAGACGAATGGGGTACTTGGTGGGATGTGGAACCCGGTACGATCCCCGGCCATCTGTTCCAGCAAAACACGATGCGCGACGCTTTCGTAGCCGCTCTTACCCTACATGTCTTCCACAAATATACGGACCGAGTGAAAATGACCAACATCGCACAGATTGTCAATGTATTGCAGTCCATGATCCTCACGAAAGGCAAGGACATGGTGCTTACGCCTACTTACCATGTGTTCGAGATGTACAAGGTTCATCAAGACGCTACCTTTTTGCCGATGGATCTAATCTGCGACAAGGAGAAAGTAAGAGACAACCGGGAAGTGCCGGTCGTAAGCGCCTCCGCATCCCGGGACTCGCAGGGTAAAATCCATATCTCGTTGGCAAACGTAGATCCCCGGCAAAGCGAGAACATCCATATCGACCTGCAAAACGTAACGATAAAGAGCGTGAACGGGCGTATCCTGACAGCGTCCTCCATAAACGACTATAACACATTCGATTCGCCGGAGAAGGTCAAGCCGGAAGTTTTCAAGGGAGCCAAGGTGGAAAAGGGAAAGTTAAGCGTCAGCCTTCCTCCCATGTCGATCGTCGTATTAGAAGTTTTATAAAAAGACGGACAATAACATGGCAATGTTTCTATAATTATTAACTTTGCCCGAAGAATTAAAAAACACATTAAAGAAACGCATTATGAAACCTACATTATTTGTATTGGCAGCCGGAATGGGTAGTCGTTATGGGGGATTAAAACAATTGGACGGCCTAGGTCCCAATGGCGAGACCATCATGGACTATTCTATTTTCGATGCTATTCGTGGCGGGTTCGGTAAACTTGTATTCGTTATCCGCAAATCTTTCGAGAAACTTCCGTGAGAAAATCATCTCCAAATATGAGAACCATATCCCGGTTGAAGTCGTATTCCAAGACTTGAACGATCTTCCGGAGGGCTTCACTTGCCCGGAGGGACGTGAGAAACCGTGGGGAACCAACCATGCCGTATTGATGGGCAAGAAGGTTATCAATGAGCCTTTCGCCGTAATCAACGCCGATGATTTCTACGGACGTGACAGCTTCGCCGTATTAGGCAAGCAATTGTCTGAGATGAATGGCAAGAAGAATGATTATTGCATGGTAGGCTACCGTGTAGGTAATACGTTGAGCGAGAGCGGTTCCGTGGCACGTGGTGTTTGCGCCACGAACGAGGAAGGTTATCTGACAGGCGTCGTGGAGCGTACCGCTATCGAACGTATCGACGGAGATATCCAGTTTGTAGACGAGAACGGAAAGAAGGTCGTATTGGAAGAAAATACGCCGGTATCCATGAATATGTGGGGCTTCACTCCCGATTATTTCGAGTATTCCGAGGAATTCTTCAAAGAGTTCTTGAAAGCGAACATGGGTAATTTAAAGAGTGAATATTTCATCCCGTTGATGGTAAATAAATTGATCACGGAAGGAACAGCCCGTGTGAAAGTATTGGATACAACCTCCAAATGGTTCGGCGTAACTTACGCAGCGGATCGTCAAGGCGTTGTGGATAAGATCCAAGCCTTGGTAGACGCAGGCGAGTATCCAAGCAAATTATTCTGATTATAAGGTTCTTATGGCTGATTCCTCAGCAGGAAGTAACAGCCGTGGCCTAAGATTTTTATCGTATCACCCTTGTGAAGCGATCTTTTCACAGAGGTGAAACGATCTTTTCACGGGGGTGATACGATCTTTTCACCTCTGTGAAAAGATCAATACCTCCTTATCCTAGCGATATTTTAGACGTATCTTTCACCTAAAAGCCCCGGACAAGTATTCTAATTAGCATACTCCTTATCCGTCACAGCCCGAAGTTGTACGGCATGATTCTCGATCGCATGTTCCGTAACGGTCATACATACGATAGAGCTACCCGGTATCGCCCCATTCCAATGGCGTACATTAGGAGGTGTCACGATCACATCACCCTTCCGGATCACACGTTTCTCTCCTCCTTCCTCTTGATAATATCCTTCTCCATCAAGTACTAACAAGGTTTGTTCGGCATCCGGATGGTAATGCCAGAAATTACGACTGTAAGGTTTGAATATAAAATGCGCGATCATCGTATTACCAGACTCCTTCAACAAGGAGACATAGACATCCCCCGTATTATACTCCGACGAAGCCCTTGCGTCAGCAGGGAAAATCAATGTCTCGGCACTTTGTTCACCCTCGCTAGAGCTGAGAGCTACAAGGTCAAAAACTTCTCCCGGGGCTAAGACATGAACACGTTCCGGATTGAAGATACGCTCTTCTAGCATTTTAGGGTCGGCATTGAATGGTTTCATATCGGGAGCATCCACCGTTCCCCAATGAGACAGGAGAAGCTGCGCTTTAGGATAAGCATTTGCGATCTTTATGGCTCCCTCCAATCCTATATGCCATGAATCATCCGAAAAATCAAAAAAAATCACGTCCGGGGCAGGTAATTCCAAGAACTCAGGAAGAAAGCGGGAATCTCCCGGTGCCCAAATTAAGCCATCCGGTGTTTTCATGAGGAAACCACAATAATCTTCAACCTTAAATTCACGCGTATATCCCGGATACTCATTTTGCCACGTATGGTAAGCCGGAGTTAACTTGATAGAAATCGGACCAACATTAAAAGTCTCCCCGATACGATGTCCGAAAGAGTTCAAACCCTGTGTTTCCATCAAAGAATCCATGTAGAATGTAGAATGATATTCCCGGCATACAGAAGACATTTCCGTACAAGTAGGAACACTGTAATGATCATTGTCGCAATGAGTGATCAATACCGCATCCAAATGGGGAACATCTTTAGGGGCAATCGGCATATTTATTAACAAAGGCATATCAAATCCCTTCAACATAGGATCGACCATCAAACACGTACCACGGCTATTAATCAGAAAGCCAGCGTTCCCCAACCAGCGTATAACCGTATGCCCGGTTGACTCAAAAGCCTCTTTGCCGAAAGGTTGTGATGCAGGAGGGATGGCTTGACCCTTTTCATTATAAGAAAACTGAGCCTTTATGTTTAAGACAATCCCCCCTAAAATTAAAATAGCTAAGATACTTGCTCTCATAGTATATTGAATTTAGAGTTTTAAATTTCTATGACAAAATTACCTAGATTCAACATAAAACGATGTGCATATATTACAGATGTTTGTAACGCTATTACGGTTTCCTACCAAAGAAATCATGTTTAGACCTATTCCTTTGATCATAGATATCGATATTTATTCTTATTTTTGTCCATCTAAAACTAATAGAAATAAATATGAGACGGATTCTTACGATGTTGTTTGTTTCGGTATTTATGCTTTCGCTATGCCCGCTGCATGCGCAAGAGACTGAGACATTGGTGCTGATTGATACGGATATGGGTAAGATTAAGGTGAAACTGTTCAACGACACGCCGTTGCACAGGGATAATTTTATCAAGAACGTAAAAGAACACCGTTACGATGGATTATTGTTCCATCGGGTTATCAAGCAATTCATGATACAAGGAGGCGATATCAACTCGAAAGACGCTCCCTTGGACGCACATCTGGGCGACGGAGATCTAGATTACACCATCCCCGCCGAGTTCGTGTATCCGAAATATTTCCATAAGCGGGGAATGCTCTGTGCCGCACGTACCCCGGATGAGGAGAATCCCGAGAAGGCCTCATCAGCGACTCAATTCTATATCGTGACCGGAAAGTTCTTTACGGAGATGGAGCTAGATAAGATGACCAAGGAGAAAGGCATCGAGTTTACGCCGGAGCAAAAAGAAGCCTATATGCTGGAAGGCGGAACGCCTCATCTGGACGGCAACTATACGGTGTTCGGAGAGGTTATACAGGGTATGAAAGTCGTGGATAAGATACAGTTCGTCGAGACGAACGCCGAAGACAGGCCCACGAAGAACATAAAGATCAAGTCAATGAAACTCATAGAAAAATAAGTAAAATGGAAAATCAAGCAACTGAGACAAGGGTGCTTATGCACACCAACAAAGGAGATATAAAGCTGAAATTATATAACGACACGCCATTACATCGTGATAACTTTATCAAGTTGGTAAAAGAAGGGCAATATAACGGCTTGCTGTTCCACCGTGTGATCAAGGATTTCATGATACAAGGAGGTGACGTAACTTCCAAGGATGCCCCAATGAACAAGCAACTGGGAGCGGGCGATCTGGGCTATACCGTTCCCGCCGAATTCCGTTACCCGAAATATTTCCATAAGAAAGGAGCCCTTTGCGCCGCACGTACCGGAGACGAAGTGAACCCGGAAAAGGCCTCTTCCGCCTCCCAATTCTATATCGTAACGGGGAAAAAGTATTCGGAACAAGAGTTGAACCAGATGGAAAAGCAACTGGAAGGCCGTCTGAAACAAGAGATATTCGCCCGCCTGCAAAACGAGAACAAGCCTAAGATCATGGAATTCTATCGCAGTGGTAACAAGGAAGAACTGGCGATCCTTCGTGATACCTTGATCGGCAAGACCGAGCTGGAGGCCGAGAAGCGGAAAGACGAGGTAAAGTTAAACCCGGAACTCCGTGAGGCTTACAAGAATGTAGGTGGCGTACCGTTCCTCGACAATCAATACACGGTTTACGGCGAAGTGGTAGAAGGCATGGATGTCGTAGACGCCATACAGTCCTCCAAGACCAACAAGCAAGATCGTCCGACCGAGAATATCGTCATTAACTCCGTAGAGATCTTATAATGCGGTTATCGGCTTCATAAACCGACGAAGGGGCTTATCGCGAATATCAGTAATAAAAGAGCTATCTTGAGAAAGATCATACATATCGATATGGATGCCTTTTATGCCTCGGTGGAACAACGAGACCATCCGGAGTTGCGAGGAAAACCCCTAGCGGTCGGGCATGCGGAGCAGAGAGGCGTAGTAGCCGCCGCTAGCTACGAGGCCCGGAAATATGGGGTACGTTCCGCCATGGCGTCTCAAAAAGCCAAACGTTTATGCCCGGACCTGATATTCGTACACGGAAGGATGGACGTATATAAATCCGTCTCACGCCAGATCCACGAGATCTTCCACGATTATACGGATATCATAGAACCCCTTTCCTTGGATGAAGCCTTCTTGGATGTCACCGATAATAAACAAGGCATCTCTCTCGCTGTAGATATCGCCAAGGAGATCAAGAAACGGATCTGGGAAAACTTGAACCTGATAGCGTCAGCGGGAGTCTCCTACAACAAATTTCTAGCGAAAATAGCCTCGGATTATCGAAAACCCAATGGATTATGTACCATTCACCCAAGCCAAGCCCTCGATTTCATAGCCCGTCTTCCCATCGAGTCTTTCTGGGGAGTAGGTCCCGTAACAGCCCGAAAAATGCATACGCTCGGTATCCACAACGGACTGCAATTACGGGAATGTTCGGGGGAGATGCTTACCCGCCAGTTCGGAAAGGCGGGAATACTTTATTATGAGTTTGCCAGAGGTATAGACAACCGTCCCGTAGAAGCGGTACGAATCCGGAAGTCGGTAGGTTGCGAGCATACGCTAGAAAAAGATATCTCCCGCAAATCCTCTGTTATCATCGAGCTTTATCACGTAGCGACCGAACTTATCGGCAGGCTGGAACGTTCCGGATTCAAGGGAAACACACTGACCTTAAAGGTCAAGTTCCATGATTTCAACCAAATCACGAGAAGCCTCAGCCGTCCGGAAGAGTTAACAACCTTAGATAAGATCCTTCCCTTGGCCAAGGAATTACTGAAAGAAGTGGAATATACCGAGCATCCCATCCGACTGATCGGCCTATCCGTATCTAATCCCGTAAAAGAGGAGCCTCATACGAAAGACCGTTGGGAACAATTAAGTTTTGAGTTCAGCGACTGGAAATAATACTTGCCCTAGAAGGATAGCTTCATCATAAAACGTATACCCTTTGTCTGGATGCCCGGATGATCCTTATAGGTCAGACGCCATACATAATCCAAACGCAAGAACTTAAAGATATTCTCGATACCGACACCCGCCTCCATATAAGGAGTAGACGGGTCCATCAGGTAAGAGCCCTGCGGGAATAAGAACAAGCCCTCATTCTGCTCACTGATATACGGATTATTCTTATCCGTCAAGTGTCCGAACATACCCCGGAAAGAAAAGACCTCTCTCCATTTTAACTTCTTGATAAGCGGGATACGGTTCAACAAGGCTCCGTTCATGAAATAAGTAATATCCCACGAAGCGTACTCATCGTTGATGAACTCCATCGCATTCATATTCGTATAAGATTCCGGTTGCACCAAATACGACAAGTTTGCGTTTGGCAAGATCAACAAAGGATAAGGGGCTTTTGTCCAAACTTTACCTGCTTTAGCGAGAATATCCACATAACCGAAAGCAGAGAACCAGAAGCGTTTCTGGATACCGATCTCCGTCTTCTGATAATCATACGAACTACCTAATACATCTTGGAAAGCCATCGTATGGTTCAAGGTGAATACCGGTGCGTCAAGCGTAATCGGATAACGGTAATTACGAGTCTGGTAGAATTTCTCATTCGGGGCAAAACGGAACTTAAACTCCACTTCCGACATCCGGTAGGAATCGGTAGCCGTGATCTGGCCATCCGGACCGATACGGTCGAACGCAGCGTAACCGGTTGAGTATTCCTTAAAATTCCGAAGTACCGCCCCATAAGCCCAGCCGTTATAATGTTCACGGTAATAGGTCAGTTCCATATTCCTTAAATAGGTGGCACGTGTATCCTTCTGCCGCTTCAAGGCTAAGAACATATTATCCTTGTTGGTATACATATACTGCTGACCTAACTGGTTGATATCATATAGGTACTCGAAGCGAATAGAATGCACGGGAAATTCTTTCCGATAATCCTTCTTATCGATAAAAGAATATTCTACGATACCATCATATTTCAACTTGCGGTCTTTCGATCCATAAGCCAAATAACCATCCAAGAAAAGACGTTTACTGAACGCCGTTGTCGTGGTTCCACCGACACGGAAGCGGGCCCCCTCAATCGCGTTACCACTGATATAGGTGTTCATCGGGCCAAACTCGAACTTGCTCTTCGCCGGAATCTTATTCGTCGCGATATAACCGGAGGTAAGGATCGAAACAACCTTCTCCGTCACATAGAAAATAGGAACGGAACGAAGTTTCGCCATTAGCAACTCCACGTTATTCTGCTTGCGAGTTCCCGCCTCAGTAGGACGATTCTCCTCCCAGAAATCCGCCGAACGGCGATAAGCTTCCATCGGTATAATAATAGGTGCGCTCTCCTCGAATACTTTAGGATCATCGGGTCCCTCAAACGCTTGATTCGAATAGATATTCAAACGGCGGGCATACATTCCTTTCGATTTCTCCGTCAATTTGAAGTCCACGTTGATATCATCTTTCGTAATGATACGAGTCCCATCCGGGGCACGGTCGAAAGTCTGCTCGATCGTCATTCCACCGACAAAATTCAAGTTGATCTTCTTCGGGACATTCAACTTAACCTTCTGCACGAAATAAGTAGAATCCAACGTGATAAAAAGATGTCCCGTAAAGCCGAACGTCTCCGGAGTAAACGGAGCGAAACCCAAATCCACACACTTCTGTCCGGCGACCTCCACCGTGTCTAGCAAATAATATTTATAGAAGTTAGGTCCCATCGTAGACATAGGGCTTACGAAACGGTTCAAGAACAAAGGAATATCATTCTGGAAGATATTCACTTCCCGGAATACCTCATTCAAGAACTGTTGCATACCGTCTCGTGAGAAGACCTCATCCACACCAGCCGCTTTCGTAGCCTGAACGACCCTCTTTTCCGTCTTCGGGTCTTTACGATAATAAACGGTCTGGATTTTCTCACGTTCGGATACCGGCAAGATCGTCTTTCCCACCTCCAACGTATCGATAAACTCAGTCAAGAAGTCAAACTTTCCCGCCTTTCCATCCTTTTTCGGTTTCGGTTGGTAATCGTTCATAGCGAAGACCATCTTCTCGTATTGATCATACCGAAAATAATCATGATTACGAGGATCGTTGCTCTCCCGACGTGCGATAGCGTTTTTGATAAAGGTAACCGCAGGATTATCCTTCTTCCGATATCTTTCCTCTCCCGGCTTGATGATCACCTCCGACAAATTAATACTTGTCGGAGCTAGCTGAATCTTCAAATGTTCCGCTTTACCCGGAACGAATTTCAATTCTTTCTCCGTATAACCCAAATAAGAGACCTGTAAAGTACGTACCTTAGATGAAGAGGAAAGCGTAAAAGCCCCATCCAGATCTGTCGTAGCACCTATCGTAGTTCCCTTCAAAATCACAGCCACATAAGGCAAAGGTTCTCCCGTAATGGAATCAGTCACGATTCCTTTTATCATGTAGTTCTGGCTCTTCGCTACCCAAGCGAACGCCAATAAAAGCCATATAAAAACAATTCTCTTCCCCATCAGATCTGACACCTCATTAAACTCCGCAAAAGTACAACAGGATCATTTATATAAATGTTCCAAAACACATGCAATATATTCCAATTAGCAACAAAACAGGCAAAAATACACACGTATATACGCAACGCCCCTCAGCAGTATAGGCATAGGCCTGTATCTATACCAGCGTAAGCCAACACCTATACTGGCGTGTGCCCTCGCCTATACCGGCGTGGCACGAACCTACGAACGACTAATCTGAAGCCCCTTATTCGACAAGCTCATCTCCACGAACCGGGCGTTCGAATTGGGTGGAGAAAGAGTCAATATCTTTCGGATTTGCAGGGCCGCACCCGGGTCTTTCGCTACGATATATAAGTAACCACCACCGCCTGCTCCCGGAAGTTTATATCCCAAGGCATAAGCCTGTATCTTGGAGATAATAGCTTCCACCGCCGCCGGATTCGTTCCGGAATCGAGTGCCTTATTTTGCTCCCAAGTCTTTCCGACCAATTTACCATAAGTCACGAAGTCTCCGCATTGGATCGCCTCGTACATATCGAGCGCATGGGCTTTCATCTCGGACAAAAGACCTAAATGCGCCTCGCTATTCAAGAACATACCCCGTACGATTTCCGACAAAATATCTTTCGCCGTACGAGTAATTCCCGTATAATAAAGAAGATGACAAGGCCGGTATTCCGGATCAGTAAACAAATATTCCGGCAGCCAACGTACCAAAGGATTCTGATTAAAACCCTCGTTCGTTTGCAAGAGTTTCAAACCGTGCAATACACCACCGTATTGATCTTGCCACCCCCCGCCGGTAGTCAGCAATTGTTCTAAAATCAAGGTGCGGTTTCCGATCTCATTCT
>OODP01001017.1_pt1 | contig 19665 bp, 19 predicted proteins | sample 1671011 | NCBI WGS metagenome assembly OODP01 (sample SAMN06348113, study PRJEB24527) | human gut metagenome | biome: human gut; feature: ankylosing spondylitis patient; material: feces | host: Homo sapiens | place: China | collected 2015-10
TTTGTCAATCGGAATGCTTCTCGGGTCTTTGTGGGCTAAGGAGGCATGGGGTAATTATTGGAGTTGGGACCCCAAAGAAACCTGGGCGGTAGTAACCTGGATGGGATACCTATTATATATACATCTGCGCTTGCGAAGGAAGTTTCGCAAAAAGATGCTGTACGTCATACTGATTTTCTCCTTTCTGGCATTGCAGATGTGCTGGTATGGAGTGAATTATTTGCCTTCGGCTCAACAAAGTGTACATTTATACAATCGTAATAATTAACTTAAAGAATGCACAATGAAGAAAAGTACAAAATTTATCATCGCATTGCTTGTGACAGTCGGGGCACTGGCTATCACTTACCGCGTTGTAAACCAAGCACCGTCGAAAGATCTTGCTGCTGATGCTCAGATGCAGGAAATCATTACTTCGGGGGGATGTTTACAATGTCATTCGGGCAGTCCGGACCTTCCTTTCTATGCCAACTGGCCCGTTGCAAGCGGAATGGTACAGAAAGACGTAACGCAAGGTTATCGTGCTTTCGACATGACCGAAATGGCTGAAGCTCTGAAAGCCGGTAAGCCTGTCGGAAAAGTAGCACTTGCTAAAGTCGAAAAAGTAATCATGGACGGAACGATGCCCAAACATGCTTATTACATGGTACATTGGGGATCGAGCGTAACAGATGCCAAGAAGGAAATGGCTATGGCATGGGTTAAACAACATCGCTTGGCACATTATGCTAACGGACTGGCTGCCGCCGAGTTTGCCAATGAACCGATACGTCCCATCGCAGATTCTATGCGTAAAGTCATCTTGGGAGATATGCTCTATCATGACACTCGCCTTTCGGCCGATAACACCGTTTCATGTGCTTCGTGTCACGGATTGAATACCGGTGGTGTGGACAATAAGCAATATTCGGAAGGTGTAGGCGGACAGTTCGGAGGCGTAAATGCTCCGACAGTGTATAACGCCGCTTACAATTTCGTCCAGTTCTGGGATGGACGTGCCGGAACACTTGCCGAGCAGGCTGCCGGACCTCCTTTGAATCCGGTCGAGATGGCCTGTCAGTCATTTGATGAAATCATTGCGAAACTGGAGCAGGATGCAAACTTTACCAAAGCCTTTTTGGCTGTATATCCCGATGGTTATTCCGAACAGAATATCACGAATGCGATCGAGGAGTTTGAAAAGACACTGCTTACTCCGAATTCCCGTTTCGACCTTTATCTGAAAGGTGAAAAGACTGCCATTAACGATATAGAGCTGGCCGGATACGAATTGTTTAAGAAATACGATTGTGCTACATGTCATGTCGGTGAGACACTGGGCGGCCAGTCTTACGAACTGATGGGCGTAAAGAGAGACTACTTCGCAGATCGCGGCATTGAATTGACAGAAGAAGATAACGGACGTTTCAAACAAACCCGGAACGAACGTGACAAACATCGCTTTAAAGTGCCCGGTTTGAGAAACATTGCCTTGACGGCTCCTTACTTCCATGACGGCAGTATGAAAACAATGAAAGAGGCTGTAGATTACATGGCCAAATATCAGATGGATCTGAATCTTCCGGAAGATGAACTGAATAAAATCGTTGCTTTTCTGGAGACACTGACCGGGGAGTACAAAGGTAAGCCCCTGACCAACGATAATCAGACCAAAGCATTATAACCTCTCTCAGGTAGATATAAGAAAAGGATACTCTTTACAGGGTATCCTTTTTAATTTTATGTTATAAATGGATTAGTTACGAGGCAGAGCTTCTTTAACAACCATCTGACGGCCTTCGTATTCAGCTCCGTTCAACTCAGAGATCACATTTTTTGCTTCATCGTCGTTCGGCATTTCAACGAATGCGAATCCTTTTGATTTGCGAGTCTCGCGATCGATGATCAGTTTTACTGAATCAACTGTTCCGTACTCTTCCATTACTTGTCTCAAATCTGCTTCCTTAACACGATAGCTAAGGTTTCCAATGTACATATTCATAATACAAAAAAATAAAAATTGATAAATAAAATAGAAACAAGAGAGGTTTGAAATTATATCCGGATTTCAACTGATTAGGTAGAAAATGAGAGCAAAAATAAAACGATCAATTGTTTTCGGTTACAAATAACGGAATAATATTTGGATTATTAGCTATGAAAGGGCATTTATTTTCCAATAAATGTACTTTTATTCAATAAAGGTTGCTTTTTTATATCGTTTTTAGGGTATTGTCTAAGGTGCGGGCTCTTTTTACCATTGATAAATACGCGATCTTCATCTCCCATTTCTTGTACTAACAAGTCTACTTCTCGGGATTTTGTTTTATCTTTGTTCTTCTAATATTAAAAACTAAAATGAAACACTATCCGGTTGTCCTTTCTATTGCTGGCTCTGATTGTTCGGGTGGAGCCGGTATCCAGGCAGACATCAAAACTGTTTCCGCACTGGGAGTATACGCAGCATCTGCCATAACTGCTGTAACTGTGCAGAACACAAAAGGTGTACGTGCCGTACACGCTGTCCCGGCAGAAATCGTGTGCAGTCAAATTGAGGCAGTAATGGAAGACATGCGCCCGGATGCAGTAAAGATCGGTATGATCAGCGAACGAATCATCGTCCAGGTTATTGCAGCTTGCTTACGGAAATACAACCCTAAATATGTAGTATACGACCCAGTAATGGTATCTACCAGTGGAAAAAGACTAATGGAAGAAGATGCTATCGAAGAAATTAAAAAAGAGCTTTTTCCATTAGTCAGTCTCATTACTCCAAATTTGGATGAAGCGGAAGTGCTGGCGGGGAAACGTATAGATTCTTTTGAAATGATGAAATTGACGTCACAGCAGTTGTCAGAGTCATATGGGACATCTGTGCTTCTAAAAGGGGGCCACCTTCAAGGTGATAAAATGCTAGATGTACTTTATACTGATGGAAATATACATATATATAATGAGAAAAGAATTGTTAGCAGAAATTTGCATGGGACCGGATGTACCCTTTCATCAGCCATAGCCGCTTATCTTGCTTTAGGAGAGCCGATGGATAAAGCTGTATCAAAAGCAAAAATATATCTTAGCGGGGCTATCGAACATGGAAAAGATGTAAATATAGGGAGTGGAAACGGCCCTTTATGCCACTTTTGGGAATCATCAAAAGCGGTGATCCTCACATAGTAATTTCATGGTTACATCACAGAAAGCATAAAGACATTGCACAAAAGCACTCCTTTTGTGCCGTTATATTACAAAAAGATGTAACTTTGTACCCGCAAATTAAAATTTAGAACAAAAGTATGAAAGCATTTGTATTTCCCGGTCAAGGTGCCCAATTCGTGGGTATGGGTAAAGACCTGTATGACAACTCTGCGTTGGCTAAAGAATTGTTTGAAAAAGCAAATGATATCCTTGGATATCGCATTACCGATATTATGTTCAACGGTACCGATGAAGATCTTCGCCAGACAAAGGTGACTCAACCTGCCGTATTCCTCCATTCCGTAATCTCAGCTCTTTGCATGGGCGATGATTTTAAGCCGGAAATGACTGCTGGTCATTCACTTGGTGAATTTTCCGCATTGGTAGCTGCCGGTGCCCTTTCATTCGAAGATGGACTGAAACTTGTATATGCACGTGCCATGGCTATGCAGAAAGCTTGTGAGGCAACTCCTTCCACAATGGCCGCCATCATAGCTTTACCGGACGAGAAAGTAGAAGAAATATGTGCTTCTGTCACTGAGGGAGGCGAGGTTTGTGTACCTGCAAACTATAACTGTCCGGGACAAATTGTTATTTCAGGTTCCATGCCGGGTATTGAAAAGGCTTGTGAACAGATGAAAGCTGCAGGAGCAAAACGCGCTCTTCCTTTAAAAGTGGGTGGTGCTTTCCATTCTCCACTGATGGATCCTGCCAAGATCGAACTGGAGGCTGCAATTAATGCAACCGAATTCCACACTCCCAAATGTCCGGTTTATCAAAATGTAGATGCGCTGCCTCATACGGATGCTGCTGAAATCAAGAAGAATCTGGTAGCCCAATTAACGGCCTCTGTACGATGGACTCAAACAGTGAAAAACATGGTTGCCGATGGTGCTACCGATTTTACAGAATGTGGTCCGGGAGCTGTTCTTCAAGGACTGATCAAGAAAATCGATTCTTCAGTAAATGCGCACGGAATTGCATAAAATGATTTTATAATGAACCTTTCCTATGGTTCAAGTTTAAAGTAAGGATGCCTAAATTACTTTAAGACGAAATAACCCTTGTTGCATCATTGTAGCGAGGGTTATTATTTTTATGAACTTTGTTCCTTTAAATAATAGCACAAAAGTTGTCGTAAAGATGAAGTAAAAAAACAGTTCTGTTATTAAGGGGATAAACTTTCCTGTCTAAGTTTTTGTTGTTTATCAAAAGAATTCAATAAACTCCAAAAGCCCATGAAGATACACGAATATCAAGCAAAAGAAATTTTTACCGGTTACGGGATTCCTGTTGAAAGACATACTTTGTGTCATTCTGCGGAAGAAGCTCTCCAAGCATACCGGCGGATGAATGTCGACAGAGTTGCCATCAAAGCACAGGTACTGACCGGTGGACGTGGAAAAGCAGGCGGTGTGAAGCTCGTTAACAATGAAAAAGACGTCTATCAAAAGTCTCAAGAGATTTTACACATGAATATTAAAGGACTTCCTGTTAAGAAAGTACTTGTCAGCGAAGTGGTGGATATTGCAGCGGAATATTATATCAGTTTTACCATTGATCGTAATATGCGGGCTGTCACCCTGATGATGAGTGCTTCCGGAGGAATGGATATAGAGGAAATAGCCCGGCAGACTCCTGAAAAGATTCTTCGTTATTCTATTGATCCCTTCATTGGTATTCCCGATTATCTGGCAAGGCGATTTGCATTCAGACTTTTTGATAAAGCAGATCTCGCTGACCGTATGGCAAAAATCATTCAGGAACTTTACCAAGTGTTTATAGAAAAAGATGCTTCGCTCGCTGAAGTGAATCCTCTGGTGCTAACAACCAAGGGTACGCTTATTGCCATAGATGCTAAAATGACATTTGATGACAATGCACTTTTCCGTCATCCCGATATCCGTTCCCTATTCGAACCTACGGAGGAAGAAAAATTGGAGGCATTGGCAAAAGAGAGGGGCTTTAGCTATGTCCGTATGAATGGTGACATCGGGTGCATGGTGAATGGAGCCGGATTGGCTATGGCAACAATGGATATGATAAAGCTCTATGGAGGTAGTCCCGCAAACTTTCTTGATATAGGTGGAAGCTCTAACCCGATGAAAGTAATAGAGGCTATGAAGATGCTTTTGGATGATAAAAAAGTAAAAGCGGTGCTTATCAATATATTTGGCGGAATCACCCGTGGAGATGATATTGCTGAAGGTTTACTTCAAGCCTTCGATCAGATAGAAAGCAACATTCCCGTTATAGTTCGCCTGACAGGTACAAACGGAGATATCGGACGAGAATTATTACAAACCAATAATCGCTTTCTGGTTACTGAGACGATGAAAGAAGCTACAATTTCGGCCATAAAATCAGCAAAAGAAACATCTGCAAAGGAGGCAAACGTATGAGTATATTGATAGATAAACAAACACGCCTGATTGTACAAGGAATTACGGGCAGAGACGGTCTTTTTCATGCAAAAAGAATGCAGGAATACGGAACGAACGTAGTGGGAGGAACCTCACCGGGAAAAGGAGGAACAGATGTTAATGGCGTGCCCGTATTCAATACTATGTATGAAGCGGTGGATAAAACCGATGCGAATACTTCTGTTATCTTTGTACCTGCAAAGGTGGCTGCCGATGCGATTATGGAAGCTGCCGATGCGGGAATCAAACTAATCATTTGTATCACGGAGGGGATACCTACACTTGATGTAATAAAAGCATACCGTTTTGCCACTGCCAAAGGTGCCAGATTGGTTGGTCCCAATTGCCCGGGAGTCATCTCTCCTGGTAAATGTTTGGCAGGGATACTTCCCGGACAGATATTCAGTGAAGGATGTGTCGGAGTGATCAGCCGTAGCGGTACTCTGACGTATGAGATAGTTCACCACCTTACGCTGAACGGTATGGGACAATCTACTGCCGTTGGCATGGGAGGCGATCCTGTGACCGGATTATCTTTTTGCGACTTACTCCAAATGTTCCAGGAAGATACGCAGACTAAAGCCATCGTAATGATTGGCGAAATCGGAGGAAATGCCGAAGAATTGGCTGCCGAATATATAAAACAGCATATGACTAAACCTGTTGTTGCTTTCATTGCCGGACAATCGGCACCTCCCGGAAAACAAATGGGGCATGCAGGAGCAATTATTTCCGGAAGCAGCGGCTCGGCTGCAGATAAAATAGCCTTGCTGGAAGCTGCGGGCATAAAGGTAGCAGGAGAACCTTCGGAAGTACCTTTATTATTAGCTAGATTTAAAATATAAAAAGAAAAGAATATGAGTTTGCGAAAAGAATTAGAGCATCTAGTATCCCTTGCTCAGGAACGGATTAAAAAAGCACCGAAAGATACCCCTAAGGAAATTCTTGAATTATGGGAAAAAGATTTAGTGGATCTGGAGTTGGAACTCAATAATCTATCAGATGCGGAAGAAGATAATAACGAGGACTGACATACCTGATATTAAATTGAAAGTTTCAGTTCTGTGATCGCATCTATTTATACCTTAGGTATAAATAGATGCGATTGATTGAGTTTTACCGAAAAAAGCGTTTGATAAGGGAGACTGGTTAAAAAAATTAGGCTCCTTTATTTATTAACATAAAGGTATAAAAAGAAGGTTTGACTATCTGTTTTTTCTCCTAAATAGCCTGTCCGTAAAATAATAAGCTGTTTCTACTGACATAATGCCAATGATAGCACCCGCACTTACATCACTCAGCCAATGCCGGTTGTTTAATATCCTCGATGCACCGGTGACAACAGCCGGAAAGAAAGCAACCACGCTTATCCATTTAGAAAGGTGTTTATATTCTTTGTAAAGTATACACGCAGATGTGAATACGGTAGCGGTATGCCCCGAAGGGAAAGATAAGAAGTCAGAACTGTCCGGACGTAATACTCCTGCTACTGATTTTATAGTACAGACTACCAATCCCATAAGTGCAAATGAAAAGAGGAGTGAAACAAACATTTTTTTCCAATTACTGCGACTTTTCACACCGGATAGCTTCAAAATAAATAATACTGCCAATGGAAAATACGGCAGAAAATCATCATAACGATAATCAAAGGATGGCAAATGTATATTACGCAGATTATAGAAATATTGACTGGCGCTTTCTAAAACGCCTAATCTCAGTAAAACGATCATTATGGCACTGATAAAAAGCCAAAAAAATAGTCTGCGAGTCTCCATACTAAACTTGTTTTTAAAATAGTTCTTGCATTTTCGTGCTAAAGATAAAAATAACAAATGACTCGACTACATCATGAGAGGATATTTAGAATTGTTTATATTTTCCTTCAGCAATGAGACACTGTTATATTCAAAACAGCTATTGATCTTATACTTCTCAAAACAGAAAGAGACTGTACCAGAAACTAATAAAGTCCCGATACAGTCTCCCCTACCCTTAAAAAAAATCTGACCTGTTATCCGCAATGGAAGTATTCTTCCACTAATTCTATCATTTCTGCCGGTTTATCTTCAATGTCGCGACGTAAAGTAGCATCATTGTATGAACGTAGTTTCTTGATAATACCATCAATCATTGCCGGGCTGAACACGTTATGGCCTTCGAAGAAGGCCCGCTGTTTTTCAAGGCAGTCGGCTGATGCAGCGCAGCTGTCCGGCAATTGTGCCAATGCTTTCAGCTTATCGGCATTTTCTTTCTGATGGATATTTACATTGACATAGGTCTTCTCAGCCACTTCAAGAGCATTTTCCATCTCAAAACCATGACGGCAGGCAACTGCAAGACCGGCAAGCAGTTGATAAAGATCTGCCGAACCATCCGGTGAGCGCATCTCTACTGTCTGCTTTTGTGTCGTGTCGTAATGGCTTTCCGATTCTAGCGGATTTGCCAACACACACATATCTGTCTTGGCAGACCATCCCAATGGGACACGTACCAGGACTGAACGGTTGCGGTCGCCCCAACATACGTTGGTCGGTGCTTCCTGATGCGGTACCAACCGGAAATAAGAGGTCGGGTTCGTATTTCCAAATGCAGTGATAGACGGTGCAAGCTCCATCATGCCGGCAATGGCCTTACGTGCTGTTTCGGACAAAATACCATTAGTCAACATCTGATTTTTACCATCTTTCATGATACGCATGTGGATATGCAGGCCTGAACCTGCTTTTCCGGCAGTTATCTTCGGTGCGAAAGTAATGTTATAGCCATAACTGTATGCAAGATTACGAATGACCCATTTGGCAATCATCAACTGATCGGCTGCCTGCTCTGCAGGCACAGGAAGGAATTCTATTTCATTTTGTTCATAGATCTTACCATCCAATGTGAAGTTACCTACTTCGGAATGACCATATTTAATTTGACCACCGGTTTGTGCTATGTACGACATGCATTCCGTGCGGAAGTCATTGAATTTGGCATACGGTCCCGATTCATGATATCCTTTCTGGTCTGTTGCAGGGAACATTCCATCATCTTCGGAGATCACGTAATATTCCAACTCTCCCATTGCCTGAAATTCCATGCCCGTCACTTCACGGAAAGCTTTGCACGCTTTGCGTAAGGTATATTCGGGAGAACTTTCCAAAGGCTCGCCATCCTTATTGAAGAAGGAACAAAGCATCGATACCGTAGGCAGTTCAGCGAAAGGATCGACAAAAGCGGTACGGAAACGTGGGATGACATACAAGTCACTGCTGCCTGCTTGAATAAACGGGAACAGACTGGAACCGTCCACACGTTCACCACAAGTTAAGATAGCATCCAAATAAGCTGCATTATTGATTACAAAATTCAGTGTTTTCAGTCGTCCGTCAGCAGCGGGATACATGAAATTGACCATCTGAACGTCATTCTTCTGAATATAAGTAATGATGTCTGCTTTCGTAAATTCGGAAGCCGGTTTTTGAAGAAAAGCCACCAAACGATTGGGGTTCATTGCTAATTCTTGGTTCATAATATTCGGTTATTTTAATTGTTATTTGGCTAACAGTTTTATTTCGTACCAAAGATAGCAAAAAGTTAGTAAAATAAGCAAGATGAAGCGAAAATAAATTGATCATGCTTAACAAATGATATGTATTTGGCTGTTTATTGTCGTTTTCCAGCTATTTAACTCTCTCTGTTTTATAAATTTCACCGGAAATGCAACATATTTTGTAACTTTGCATCCCATAATTATAATGATGATTCTATAAATATAATGGCAAAGAATCCACAACGTCCCGTAAGCTCCATAGCTTTCCCTATTTTAGTTGCATTGAGTATCTCACACTGCCTGAACGATCTATTGCAATCTGTAATCACGGCAACCTATCCTTTGTTCAAAACAGATTTAGCATTGAGTTTTGCACAAATAGGATTGATCACATTAGTTTATCAGATGTCCGCATCTGTTTTCCAACCTGTATTCGGGTTGTTTTTTGATAAGCACCCCATTGCTTGGACACTTCCGGCAGGCATGTTATTCACAATGACTGGATTATTGAATCTTGCTTTTGCAGGAAATCTTTATTGGGTTCTTTTCTCGGTATTTCTGATAGGTATCGGTTCTTCCGTTTTGCACCCCGAGGCATCACGCATCACATCCTTGGCTTCTGGTGGTCGTAGAGGTTTGGCACAATCATTGTTTCAGGTGGGTGGAAATCTGGGCGGTTCGTTGGGTCCCTTGTTGGTCGCCATTTTGGTCGCTCCTTATGGTAGAGGTCATATCGCAGTGTTTGCCATACTTGTTTTAACGGCTATTATCGTGATGGTTCCTGTTTGCAAATGGTACAAACGTTATCTGGAAAGGATCAAGCGTGAACCGGAAAAGATGGAAACTCATCTTGCGATGCCGTTGCCAATGGGTAAAACGATTCTAGCCATCAGTATTTTGCTCATCCTAATTTTCTCCAAATACATCTATATGGCAAGTCTGAACAGCTATTATACTTTCTATCTTATTCATAAATTCGGGGTGAGCGTGCAACAATCACAACTCTTTCTTTTTATATTTCTGATTGCTACAGCTATCGGCACGTTAGTGGGTGGTCCCCTCGGTGATCGTATCGGAAGAAAATATATCATTTGGATTTCCATTTTGGGTACTGCACCCTTCAGCTTATGGATGCCACATGTCGGTCTGGCCGGGACAGTGATGCTCAGCTTCTGTGTAGGATTGATGTTGTCATCCGCTTTTCCCGCTATTCTGCTCTACGCCCAGGAGTTGCTTCCTAATAAACTTGGATTGATTTCCGGGCTGTTTTTTGGTTTCGCTTTCGGAGTAGCGGGTATTGCATCTGCCGTATTAGGTAATATGGCCGATAAATTCGGTATTGAATCCGTATATAACACATGTGCCTTCATGCCCCTTCTCGGATTTGTAACTTGTTTCTTACCTAATCTGAAAAAAAGAATTGCATTAAAATAAATGATATGAAAAAACCAGGCAAATTACATAAGTGGCAAAGGAGAATCAAATGGGCTGTTCCGACAGGGTTCATTCTTATAGCAGCCATTATCGTGGCAGCTAATTATGTGGTAGAATATAATACGGAAGAATTTGTTTATAAAGATCTTACTGCCATACCTTATAATAAAGCAGGATTGTTGTTAGGTACATCTAAAACATTGAAATCAGGTCTTCCTAATCAGTATTTCCTGAACCGGATAGGAGCAGCTATTGCCCTGTTCGAATCAGGAAAAATTGATGTGATAGTGATTAGTGGAGATAATAGCACTGAAGGATATAATGAACCTGAGGATATGAAAACGGAGCTTCTCAAGCGAGGAATTCCGGAAAACAAAATACATTTGGATTATGCCGGATTTAGGACATTAGATTCGGTTATCCGCATGGGGCAAATTTTCGGTCAGACTCGTTTCACTGTCATCTCCCAGGATTTTCATAACCGGCGTGCCATTTATATCGCACATGCCAAAGGATTCGAAGCAGTGGGATATAATGCCAAAGATGTCGATGCCTATAGTGGCTTCAAAACACAGGTCAGAGAAAAACTGGCAAGGGTCAAAGTCTTTTTAGACTTGTTTACTAACAAAGATCCTAAATTTCTGCGGGAAAAGGTAGTAATCGAATAGAAAGATAAGCCACCCTATTAATTTGAAACTTCTCTCTATTTGCATCTTTCCAGCGGAATTTTCTTATTTGACAGATAGAAACAATGTCAATGTCATATTTATCATTTGGAAAAGACAAAGGATTAAGTCACTTGTTATGTAACTTATTCCTTTGTTTTACTGACATTTCAACGATTGATCCATTAGACATCCTTACCCATCCGATAGGCTTCTTGCATGGCAGATTTATCTTTTATCTCCCCTACTTTCCATGCTCCGACTCCATATATAACACCTTTCTCTACCGGCCCCTCCAGGCAATCAAGAAATCCACGGAAGCCGTCGATCGTGCGTTCCATCATTCGGATTTCTGATTCTGCCGCTGCCACGATGAAATAAAACTCTTTATCTTTTATCTCAAGATAGCGCGCACAACAACGATCGATTAAGGTTTTCATCTGAGCGCACATGGTGTAAAAATAAACGGGAGTTGCCATTACGATCACATCGGCAGCAATCATTTTCTCAACCACTTCTGCCGCATCATCTTTCTGAGGGCATGGCTTGCCATACATGCTGCAAACGCTACATCCGGTACAATAATTAATTTGTTTGTCTTTCAGGAAAATCTTTTCAACCTCATTTCCTACTTCCAATGCACCTTTCATGAATTCATCGCACAAAACATCCGAATTTCCTCCCTGACGAGGACTGGATGAAAGCATCAATACTTTCTTACTCATTATTCTTGTATGTTATCAATTATATTGCTATTTCGATTATTTCACTCATTAGATTAAGACCGTTAAGTCTGTTTATAATTTCACAATGCAAAAATAGAGAAGAATAAGTAATAACCTTGTAGATATTTTACAGATTGTCGTACCTATTTTACAGATAAACAAGAAAACAGGAAGTTTTCAGAAAAAAAGTTCTCTTTGTAACTTCCGGTTTTAAAAAAATGCGTAATTTTGCACGCCATAAAAATAAAAGAATTTATGGCAATTTACGTAGAAGAAGTTTCCAGAACATTTGGTGAATATTTGCTTATTCCCGGTCTTACCACTAAACAGTGTGTCCCCTCCAACGTCTCTTTGCGGACACCATTAGTCAAGTATAAAGTGGGTACATCCCCAGCAATCGAATTAAACATCCCTTTCGTTTCAGCGATCATGCAATCCGTCTCAGGTTCGGAACTGGCTATTGAATTGGCACGCAACGGAGGACTCTCTTTTATCTTTGGCTCGCAACCCATTGCCAGTCAAGCGGAGATGGTACGGAAAGTAAAGAAATTCAAAGCCGGCTTTGTGACCAGTGATTCCAATTTGACTCCGGAACACACATTGGAAGACGTATTGCAATTGATTGAGCAAACCGGGCATTCCACAATCGGCATCACAGATGACGGTACACCGAACGGTAAATTGCTCGGACTGGTTACCAGTCGCGATTACCGTATTTCAAGAGATTCACGCGATAAGAAAGTCAAAGACTTCATGACACCTTTCGACAAGCTGATTGTCGGTGAAGTCGGGCTTACACTGAGTGATGCAAACCAGATCATTTGGGATCACAAGTTGAACACTCTTCCTGTGATCGATAAGAACCAGCATCTGGCATACTTCGTTTTCCGAAAAGATTATGACAGCCATAAAGAGAACCCAAACGAAGTTTCGAGCCCTGATAAAAAACTATTGGTCGGTGCAGGAATCAATACCCGTGATTACGAAGAGCGTGTTCCCGCATTGGTGGAAGCAGGTGCAGACGTTCTCTGTATCGACTCTTCGGACGGCTATTCGGAATGGCAGTATGAAACGCTGAAATGGATAAAGGAGAAATATGGAGATAAGGTATTGGTAGGTGCTGGTAATGTGGTGGACAAAGACGGATTCTTCTATCTGGCCGAAGCCGGAGCTGACTTTATAAAAGTAGGTATCGGTGGAGGTTCTATCTGCATTACCCGTGAACAGAAAGGAATTGGCCGTGGGCAAGCTACTGCATTGCAGGATGTTGCAAAAGCTCGTGATGAATACCAGGCACGTACAGGTATCTACATTCCGATCTGTAGCGATGGTGGTCTGGTACATGATTACCATATGGTGCTGGCTCTCGCTATGGGGGCAGACTTCCTGATGATGGGACGTTATTTTGCCCGTTTCGATGAATCTCCTACTAAAAAGCTTTGTATCAAAAATAATTATGTGAAAGAGTATTGGGGCGAAGGTTCCAATCGCGCACAGAATTGGCAACGTTATGATATGGGCGGAACAGCTTCCTTGAAATTCGAAGAAGGCGTGGACAGCTATGTTCCTTATGCTGGTAAGATGAAAGACAATTTGGCTGTGACATTAGGCAAAATGCGTGCAACCATGTGTAGTTGTGGAGCAATAACCATCCCTGAGTTACAGAAAAATGCAAAGATCACGATGGTTTCATCAACCAGTATTGTAGAAGGTGGGGCGCATGACGTGATATTGAAAGATAAAGCATAAAACGAATGTTTGCTCACGAAAAACGCTCTTTCTCATGAAAGGGCGTTTTTTTTATTCAGAATGTCCAGGGCTATTTCTTATCCACAAACCTGATAAACAATTCTTCTCTTAGACGAGTAGTTCTTCAATTGACATATATGATTCCCGGAAATATTATCTCACGAAACCATTCTTCGCAAAATCATAATATCCATCAATTTTTTCTACCGCATCAGCCTCTAAAAGCAATAGCAGTTCACGGGTGAATTCCAGATATGCCATACCATTTGCGGTTACGATTCTTCCATCGCTTACAGCTTGTATTTCTTGATAACCTGCATGATTGGTATACCGTTCACCGCCCCATAATTTTAATTGTGGAAGGGTATTACCCGTATGCTTTACTTCATTTAAAAAACCATGAGCTGCCAAAAAAGAAGCAGCATTACATATGGCTCCCACTATTCTGCCCCGCTTTATTGCATCTTCAACCAAAGGTACTACTTGTTCCGCTTCCTTTGAATTCCATTGCATCCCTCCAATCAGAATCAACGCTGCATAAGTGTCCGGTATAGTTAGGAAACTATAATCAGGTGCCGTGTGGAATCCACCCAAAGAAGACACTTCGTCAAGTGTCGGAGCGATTGTTTTAACTACATATTTCACTTCACTCCCCGGCATCACCCCTGTATTTAACGAAGATGCCAGAAATGCACCTTCCCAGTCTGCGTATTCATTCAGCAAGAGAAACAATACTTCTTTTTTCATCATTGAATCTTATTAAATTTGTTCACGCGGCAAATGTACATAATAAAAAAGGAGTTTCTTATCATTTTCTCCAATTAAATAAAATACAAATAAATCACAAATCGGCAAGATTGTACAACACTTCGCTTCTATAATTTACCTACCTTTGCTTTTGAAAAAATTAAATAAAACGATTATGGAAACAAAGTATTGCCAAAGCTGTGGTATGCCATTGCAAAAACAAGAAGAACTGGGGACAAACCGTAATGGAAGCAAAAATGAAGAGTATTGCTGCTATTGCTATAAAGATGGTGCATTTACTATGGATTGTACCATGGATCAGATGATTGAACATTGCGCGCAATTCGTTGATGAGTTTAATAAAGATTCCGGTGTAACTTATACAAGAGAGAAAGCAATTGCCGAAATGAAAGCATACTTTCCCACATTAAAACGTTGGGCGGGGAAATAATAGTAAACATCGTATGGTGGAGACAGATACAGTTCATATCTATTCAACATATATGTATATTGGTGAATATGAACTGTGTCTGCTAAACTTAAAAGCTGAATAAATCACTTTCGGAGAAAAGCTAAATTAACGCTATGGCTATTTAAATTTTGAATTCGGATGATGATGTATCAGGTTTATAATGGAAACCATCCGAAGTTTTCCTATTCTGTTGAAATGGGGTTTCTTTTCTGCTATCTTTTCTGTTGAAACTACAGATATTATAAATGCAAATGCTACGAACAATACAATAACCCATACAAATGGATTCCATCCATATGTGGAGAGTACAATACCGGTCAATGATCCCATGATACTGGATCCGACATAATAAAACAACCAATAGAGACACGTGGCACTACTTTTTGCATATTGTGCATTACCGGCTACAATTCTGCTTGCCATCGTATGTGTACTGAAAAAAGCAAATGTAATGACACCGAGTCCTAATATAATTGTCCAGAGTTGCATGATCAGCAATAACAATAAGCCTACGAGCATAAGTATAATTGCTCCCCTCAATAGAATAACCGGATCATATTTATCTGAAAGTTTACCCGTAACGATGGAACCGGCCACCCCTACCGTATACATCATAAAAATCATAGCTACAATATAATGAGGCAGGCCGAACTGTGGAGATTCCAAAATGAAGGACAGATAATTGTATATGCTTACAAAAGCTCCCATAACCAATGCTGCAATCATGTACATTCCCAAAAACATAAACTTTCCAAGAAAGCTCGACATTTGGCTTAGTTTGTCCTTGATGTGTACCCGACTTGGAGAGAAATTTGTTGAAGAAGGAATCTTTCGAACAAAAATGATGCCAAGTAGTAAACTGATCACTCCTATTACAAAGGCAGCATAACGCCAATCACTCCAACCGGAAATAAGCGTGCCTGTCACACGCCCCATCATCCCTCCTATTGTATTTCCACTTAGATACAAGCTGATAGCCAAACCAATGACAGAAGCGCTGACTTCTTCGGATAAGTAAGCCAATGCAACCGCAGACACTCCCGAAAGAACCATTCCCTTCAGAAAATTTATTATTAAGAGCATTGGGAAGCTCCAAACAAAAGCAGATGCAATGGTCAATAAGGATGAAACGACAAGGGTAAATCCCATCAACTTTTCACGTGAAATGCAATCTGCTTTAAAGGCGAAAATGAATAATCCTACAGCCATACCAACTGTCGATACTGAAACTGCCAGGCTACTCATCACCGGGGTTATATGAAATGAAGTACAAAGTTCCGAAAGCATCGGTTGGAATAAATATAATTGTGCAAAGACGGAAAGCCCTGATATAAATATGCAATTCCTTATTCTTCGGAAAGCTTTGGAATCCTTGGCTACTTTTTCTCTCCCATTTACAATTGTTGAGCAACTATATTTATTTATTGATTTCATAATCAGTCCATTTTATATGCAAATGTACATATAAAATAGAAACATGTATTCTTGCAAAAAGTTTTTTTCAGTGAGATCCATTGATTATTCAAAAGTCGAATATATACGGAAGCAAAAAGCACACATATTTATCCCAATTCGTAACCCAAATTCTCAAATGTATAGAATGTCAAATCTCAGAAATGCAGATGAAACAGGATATGAAAGACAAAACAAAAAGACTCTAAGAGAAATAATCCGATTAATATTGATTACGTTATTAATAAGACACGATCTTCCTGTGATTTATTTAGTAACTGATCGACTAACTTATATAATGTATATTGAATTAAGTAACAGATTAAAATTATGGATATAAATAAACTATTTAATGATGTATCAACTATTCTAAGTAAAAATGATTTTTTACGCTATCTTTTAATAATAGGGATTATAGCCTTTTGTGCTTTAATGTTTTATAATATCGGTAAATGTGTAGGAGTTTGGTTTGCCTAATTTTATGTATTCAGTGTCTAATTATAATCTCTTATACCTTACCTTCTATTCCATGCCTGCACATTCGCCCTAAGACACGACTGCCCATTGATGCAAATAATATTATCATGCATAATATAAGTATTAAATTATTTATTTTCGAGATCAAATAAGTAATTTAATACTATCTTTCTAAGATTAAAGATCTTATTCATCCCATTCTTTCTCCAACTTTCCGTTTATGTCGTAACGTGACCATCGTCCTATTTTGTAATCATTCTTATATTCCCCTTTCTCACGTAGTTGTCCATTTTTCACATATATGGCTTCATATGGTCCATGCCGGTGTCCTTTCAGATAAGTTGTGGTTTCTATAAAGTCAAATTGATTACTGACCACTAATACTTTTTCTTTCCCGTTTAACTTACCATTTTCATATTCGCCTTCCCGCTTGACTGCACCGGTTTCATAATCCAAATCTTTACAAATACCGTGTTTCTTATCATTACGGTAATTATATTCTTTCAGACGCTGACCTTTGGTTCCGAATGTTACTGATAGTCCATTCAACTCATCATTATCATAGCTTTCTATTTTCAACGTATCTCCCAATTCATCGAATTTTATCCAACGGGCTACCTTTTTGCCGGCTTTGTAATATCCCTTCAAACGTGGAGCGCCATCCATGTAGGTCTGAATATATTCTCCTTCAGCAAGTCCGTTTATATAACAAGAATTCTCTATATAATCATAAGTACCTGTTATGTGACGCATTTGTTTACCCTCGGGTAGTCCATCTTTATAATTGCAATCTTTCACCAATTTGCCGTCATGATCGTAACGACGGTCGATGCCATCTTCTTTTCCTGCTTTATATTCTTTTTCTGTTTCTACTGTTCCATCGGAATAATATGTCTTTTTCATACCATCCAACTTCCCATCGGCGTAGTTTGTCTCTGTCTGAAGTTTACCGTCGTAGGATGAATATTCCTTGAAAGTACCATTTTTACGTCCTTCTTTATATGTCCCTTCAGTACGAAGTTTATTGTATTCGTACTCTTGATACGTACCGTCATAAAATCCGTCTTTAAAACCGGCAAGAAGGTAGGCTGAATGATATCCATCGATGATACGATGTTCACCATTTAGCGATTTTTCTTTTTTAGCATCGCGGAAAAGCAACCGCCCATCGCCCACATTCACAACAGTTATTTCTTCTATTTTGTACTTTTTCTGTGCCATGACAGTTGGCGCATTACACATGCAAGCAATAAGAACCGTTGTAATTACCCAGATTTTCATTCTCATCATTTTTATATTTCTATTGCATGAAACCGTTATATTCTCCATATATAATAGTTCAAAGATACACACAATATGTGAAAACAACTCCTAAAAACCGTATAAAATCACTTCATGCTACAATAATTTCATCAGCTCTGCCGCACGGCATGCTTCTATTGAATTGCTAACTGACAGTTTTTCAAGAATATTTTGACGGTGTCGGTTTACGGTATTCACGCTGATACACAATTCAACGGCAATTTCCTTGCTCGGCATCCCTTTCCGTATAAAGCGTAAAATTTCTTTTTCACGTTCTGAAAGGATATTCCGATGTTCCTCCGAAAACGAATGAGTTTCAACCATGCCGCTTTCCATCTGCGTAATGGTAGGGTAGATCCCTTGCTCTGCACGTTGGTCTGCAGCAAGTGAATATGAACAGAATATAAGCCATACATTGCCATCAGGCGTATTTTCCATAATTTGGACCAAGTTATCGACATACTGATATTCTTCACTCTTATTCCTCATTCGCAAACGGCACCTTCCCCGGTATTTCAATCGTTCTATGGGAGGAAGTGCAAACGTTTTTTGGAAGAATGAATATTCCAGCAAGCGTTTCTCGACCAGATCTTCCGGATGAATACGCCTGTATATGTAATCTTCATCCATCGAATCTATCATATCTAGAGCAGATTCGGCCGGAGTCAAACCTAAAAAATTAGCCCAAGGATGAACAGACACGTAACTCTTCCGGTTTGATAAATCGGAAATCACTGCACATCCTCCATTGATCTTCGTCAACGAACGAATGAACCGAAGCTTCTCTTCTAATATTTGTTTATCCAACCCTGTATGATCTATCTCTTGGGTTGCATATACTTCTTCTATTTCTTTTTGTAATACGTCCATTCTATAAAATGGTTATTATTCAGTATTGCTGCTTTATAAAATACAGTGTAATTTTGCCGCACAAAGATATGCAAATGCCTTAATTAATGAACGATGAAATATAAGTGATTATGAAGTGCCTGAAAATTAATTTAATTTCGCTTGCTCTGCTGGCGGTAACTAACATGATGGGACAAAGTTTAGAGAAAATGAATTGGTTGAACGAACCGGAGCATTGGGAAATAAAAGGTGGAAAAACACTTGTAATGGATGTTCCTGCCAAAACTGATTTTTGGCGTATATCCCATTACGGCTTTACTGTAGACGACGGGCCTTTCTATTATGCTGTCTATGGGGGTGAATTTGAAGTCAAGGTTAAAATAACAGGAAATTATGTTACTACTTTTGATCAGATGGGGCTTATGATACGCATTGATCATGAAAACTGGATAAAAGCAGGAGTAGAATATGTAAACGGAAAGCAAAACGTTAGCACTGTCGTTACACACAAAACGAGCGACTGGAGCGTAGTTCAACTACCGGATGCGCCTCGTTCTCTTTGGATCAAAGCAGTTCGTCGTCTGGATGCTGTAGAAATTTTCCTCAAATCCGCAACTAAGCTCTTCAGCGTCCTTCTTGCGTCTAAACGTCCTCT
>OODP01001051.1_pt1 | contig 19018 bp, 17 predicted proteins | sample 1671011 | NCBI WGS metagenome assembly OODP01 (sample SAMN06348113, study PRJEB24527) | human gut metagenome | biome: human gut; feature: ankylosing spondylitis patient; material: feces | host: Homo sapiens | place: China | collected 2015-10
GCAACTGACTCTTAATCAGTGGGTCCAGGGTTCGAATCCCTGAGGGTGTACGAAGAGGGGTGTACGAAAAGTTTCGTACACCCCCTCTTTTTATATTACCTCCTCATTAGCAAATTCTTCAAGTAACATTTGTATAACCTTTTACTTACAATTAGTCAGCTCCAAGATTTTCTTTTCTAAAGCCAAATCCTCCATGCTCATTTTTTGAATAGGGATGTTGCACATACGAATTACGTCACCTTCGCGACAAGTGTAGTCATAATAGAGCAGTTCGGTTTCGTCTAGTTCCTCGTATGACTTCAACACTCCTTGTTGTTGTAAGAATTTTTGGCGGTTAGTATCATCTGTTTGCTTCACAAGAAGGATACGGCGAGCTATAGGATTGAAATTGTAATCAAGGCATTGGTAGATGCCGCGCAAGAAAGGCGGACGGTCATACAGGGGTAGTTTTAAGCAGATATTAAATATGGAAAGCTGGGGCGACTGACTTTCATTGAAGGCAAGGTAGAGATGGCTCATGCCGTTCATCAACCCAACTCCCCAATGGGTGGTGCCGTGGGCATTGGTATGTCCCACCTCAATATGGCTCCCGTTTTCGGTGGGGGCGATGAAGTAAGGTTCTATTTTCAGGTCATCAGTGCTGGAAGAGAGGCTATAACTGGTGTAAATACCGCTATAATTAGCAATGTAGTTCACACTACGATTGGCGTTATACTCCAGTTCATCTAGGAAGGGATTCCGTCCGTCCGATTTCTCTTTCACCGCCACGTCCATAACGAAAAGTTCCTGCTTCATTTGCGGAAGAGAACCTAGGAATTTTTTTTTAGACAAGTTATTCACCCACACCAATGCATTGTCCAGAGCATCGTCTTCGTCCATACCTTTCTCTACATTTTTGAAATAGGTAGGAAACACCGTGGAATACATGGCAGATAATACGCTAGGCGTGAGGTGGGTCTGTTCGGCCATCTCTTTCATCTTTACTCCCTTTTTACGTAGGAAAGTAATGCGGTCGTAGATTTCTTTCAGTTCGTTCATGCTTTTACGTACGAATGTGTTCATTAACTAATGACAAAAATACTTTTCTTTTCCAACACATAAAGCTCTGTGCTTTGCCTTTTTACAAAAAAATGCATTTTCTCACCTTTGGAGGACGCGTTACATTACAATTACATGAATATTTCTGAATTATTTCGCGTTTATTATTCCTGCTTTATTCATTTTTTGCCTCGCAAGGTCACTCTACTTTTGCTCCGTCAAAAATAAAAAAACGAAATGGAATATGAATTTATCACTAAATAAACAGATGGAAGGCAAAATCGCAATGCAATGCAAAAATACCGGGAACCATACTCCGGACTGGATTTTCATTCTTTGGATGGGTGGAACAGCCCTCGTATCTTACTCGTTAGTTTACGCCCTGCGCAAGCCGTTCACTGCTGCCGAGTTCAAAGGGTTGATGGTTGCAGGCATGGACTATAAGATTGTGGTAAGCATCATCCAGCTTATCGGCTACGTGTGCGCCAAGCTGTTCGGTATCAAGTTCATTTCGGAGTTGAAACCGCAAAATCGATTGAGATTTATTATTGGTTCTGCCGCTTTGTCCGAAGCATCGTTGCTAGCGTTCGGATTGCTGCCCATACCTTATAATATAATAGCGCTCTTCTTCAACGGTCTCTCTTTAGGATGCATGTGGGGCGTGATATTCAGCTTCCTTGAAGGACGACGTACTACTGATATTTTGGCAAGTATCATGGGGGTAAGCATGGCACTTAGTTCGGGCGTAGCCAAAAGCATGGCACTCTACACGCTGAATCAACTTCATGTAAGTGAGTTCTGGATGCCTGCCCTAGTTGGGGCTTTGGCTTTCCCGCTACTTTGCTTCATGGGGTGGATGATGACCAAGTTCCCTTGCCCTACAGCGACTGACATCGCTGCACGTTCTGTACGCGTTACCCTCAATGGACAGCAACGGTGGAAACTGTTCAAGCAATATATGCCGTTGCTACTCTTGCTCTTTGCGGCCAATCTGATACTCACTGTCCAGCGCGACATCAAGGAAGATTTCATCGTCTGTATCATTGATGTCAGTACCATCTCCTCTTGGCTTTTTGCCAAGCTCGATGCTATCGCGACGCTTGTGCTGCTAGGCACGTTTGCATTGCTTGCCTTTTGTGGCAATCATCTGAAAGTACTCTGTATCTTGCTGGGACTTTCTACAGCAAGCATGGGAATATTGGCTCTGTTAGGCACCGAGCAAATACAAGTGTCTACTGCTTTATGGCTTTTCCTGCAAACGCTCTGTATAGACATTGCATACCTTGGCTTCCAGACCATCTTCTTTGAGCGTTTCATCGCATGTTTCAAGGTGAAGGGAAACGTGGGTTTCTTCATCATTACCATCGACTTCATCGGTTATGTGGGTACATTGGCTTTGCTACTTTTCAAGGAACTGAAAGCATCGGATATGGATTGGGCGGTGTTCTACAACGAAATGAGTGTTTTTGTGGGTGTGACCTGTTGTATCGCCTTCGTGGTATCTATAATTTACATGGTGCAGTCCAACCAAATGGACGATGCAAGAAAAAAAATGTCTGGCACGAATAATTACAATGACTTATTAACTTTAAATCCTAAAATATGACAGATTTCAATTTCACCCAAATAGGTAACATAAACAATATTAATATGAAAAAGATTGAATGCGTGATTATGGACTGGGCAGGAACTTCCATCGATTATGGATGTTTTGCTCCGGTGGCAGCTTTTATAGAGAGCTTCAAACAGATAGGCGTTAATGTAACCCCTGCCGAGACACGTGCCCACATGGGGCTGACCAAGATTGAGGAAATCCGTGCCCTTTTCGCCATTGAGCGCGTGGAGGCAGAGTTTCGTCAAAAATACGCGCACATCCCCGACGAGAACGATGTGCAAGAATGCTATAAGCGTTTCCAAGACGTACTATTTACCACCTTGGAAGATTATACTGATCCCATTCCGGGCGTGGTGGATGTGATTGCCGGCTTGCGTGCTAAAGGAATTAAGATAGGCTCTACCACCGGATACACCAAAAGCATGATGGACGTGGTAATTCCTTCCGCTGAAAAGAAAGGCTATAAGATTGACGCGTGCGTCACTTCGGACAATCTGCCTGGTGGCCGCCCTAAACCTTATATGATTTACCAGAACATGTGCCTGCTTGATGTGCCTTCCCGCTTCTCCGTGTTAAAGTATGGAGACACTATTGCCGATATCCGTGAAGGTGTGAACGCTGGTGTATGGAGCGTGGGCGTCGTGATGGGTAGCAACGAGTTAGGGCTGACCGGAGAGGGAGTCCGCAACCTACCTATGGGCGAGCTGAAATGTCGAATGGCTAAGGTGCGTGACCGCATGTACGCTGCTGGTGCAGACTACGTAGTGGATACTATAGCCGAACTTCCAATGCTGATTGAGGATATCAATGAGCGTATGGCGTTGTGAAAATCATCATTACGCAAATAGATTAAACATTAATTACAAAACATTAAAAATTATCAATATGAGACCTTATTTACTCCTAACCCCCGGCCCCCTAACAACTACCGACACCGTAAAACAAGCCATGATGAGTGACTGGTGTACTTGGGATGAAGAATATAACCTAGATATTGTGGAAGTAATCCGCAAAAAACTCGTGGAGATTGCTACAAGCCATCCCGAAGAATATACTGCTGTGTTGATGCAAGGTAGTGGAAGCTTCTGTGTGGAAGCAACTCTAGGCTCTGTGGTGGGTTCTACTGACAACCTACTCGTAGTCGCCAATGGCGCTTATGGCAAACGCATGGGAGTTATTTCCGAATACTATAACATTAATTACCACCTGATGAGGTTTGAGGAGACAGAACCGGTGAATGTCTCGAAGATCGATACTTACCTAACAAAGCATCCTGAGGTGACTCACGTTTCCTTGGTACATTGCGAAACCACCACCGGAGTACTCAATCCTCTCGAAGAGGTTGCCGCTATAGTAAAACGCCATGGCAAAGTACTGATTGTGGATGCAATGAGCAGCTTTGGTGGTATACCCATCGATATGGACAAGCTGAGTATTGACTTCATGATTAGTAGTGCCAACAAATGTATCCAAGGTGTACCAGGATTCGGCTTTGTCATTGCTCGTCGCTCGTTGCTGGAACAATGTAAAGGTACCGCCCGTTCACTCTCACTCGACCTTTACGATCAATGGGAAGCCATGGAAAAGGGACATGGCAAATGGCGTTTCACTTCGCCCACCCATGTAGTGCGCGCCTTCATGCAGGCTTTGAGTGAACTGAATGCCGAAGGAGGTGTGGAAGCACGCTACGCCCGTTATTGTGAGAACCATCGTGTACTGGTGGAAGGCATGCGCGCTTTGGGCTATAAAACCTTACTTCCCGATGAGCAACAATCACCCGTTATCACTTCCTTTTATTACCCCTCTTCCGACTTCAACTTCAAGGAGTTTTACCTAAAGTTGAAAGCCAAGGGATTCGTCATCTATCCGGGCAAAATTTCACAGGCCGACACCTTCCGCATCGGAAATATTGGTGATGTTCATCCTATTGACTTCGTGAAATTAACGGAGGCTGTCAAGGAAATCATGGCAGAATAATCCTCACACTCCATAACCAAATGAAATAAACTTCCTGCATATCGATTGTTTTGTCTACTCTACAACCGATATGTGGGATTTACAATCTAATCAGCGATTTTTTTATTTTGAATAAGTATTTCCTATTTCTGCCTAACTAATCTCCAAATGACAGTTTTATCATTTCCGAGAATAAGGGAATCCGCATCAATTTTTATGACATTTAAGGTGTCACTACCAACAATGGTTTGTTTATTGCCAATACTTTCGTATTGCAAAGTTAGTTGCCTGTCATCTAAGTTCCAATTTTTAAAAAGTAAAGTTGCCATATTAATCGAGCGAGCTGTACCGTTCTGATTTAAAATAAAACCTTGCATCTCTTTTGGGTTAATTGGATTGGGCTCAAGCCAAGTACCTTGAATATAATAATATGGAGAATGTACGGTAACAACTAAATCAGTCGCTTTTAAAATTTGCGTTCCGCTTATCTGCTCTTTAATACAGGTCACTTTAACGGAATCATTCAATAATACTCCGGGAACTTTTTGCGGGTTCGCATTCATTGTACTGATGTTCAATGTGTCCCCTTCATTTGTAACAACTGTTATGTTGTTCATACTGGCATCATAAACTATACCTTTTATTATTTGTGTAGGAGATATTTGTTTACATGACGTAAAACTACCTAAAAATAAAGTAGTATAAAGAGATAAATAAAATAAGCTTTTCATATTCAATAAGTTTGGATAGGTTGTCAATGAAACAAAGATACAGGAATTGTTTGAAAAAAACAATTATTTTTTAACTATACAGATAAGGAAATAATATAAAAGGGGAATAATCATTATTCCCCCCCCCCTTCGTACACCCTCAGGGATTCGAACCCTGGACCCACTGATTAAGAGTCAGTTGCTCTACCAACTGAGCTAAGAGTGCATAAATGCATTGCTTTTTTTATTTCGGGTGCAAAGGTAAGGATTTATTTGGAAATAGCAAGAGGATTCAAAACTTTTTTTGTTTTTTGTTCACATAACCTCTTAACACACTTAATATCAAATCTAGGTTTTCCATATCTTTAATAATCTGAGATTGTATTGAAAGGTAAGGTGAGTTAGTTTCTTAGAAAATCAAATTAAAAGACAACATCCTTTTATGGAACTTTTTTATTTTTATGATGTTAATATACTATCAGAATAATACAAAATCAATATGATGAATAAAGTAGATATTCCCGATAAAGGGAAAAGAAAAAGGATTATCATTGTAGGAGGTGGATTCGGTGGATTAAAACTAGCACGTAAATTGAAAAATGATATTTTTCAGATTGTATTACTGGATAAAAATAATTATCATTTATTTCAACCTTTACTCTATCAGGTTGCCACTGCGGGTATTGAACCAAGTGCTATCTCCTTTCCATTCCGCAAGATATTTAAGCGACGAAAATATTTCCATATTCGTATATGCGAGGCACAACGAGTCATTCCAGGACAGAATGTACTTGAAACTTCAATTGGTAGCATTGAATACGATTATTTGGTAATAGCTACGGGATGTTATACGAATTACTTTGGTAATAACGAGATGGCTCTTCAAACGATGTCTCTGAAGACTACAGCAGAAGCTTTAGCCAATAGAAATCAGGTTTTGGAAAGTTTCGAAAAAGCTCAGAATACTAGTGACATGGATGAACGTAAAAAATTGATGACATTTCTTATCGTAGGAGGAGGTGCTACTGGCATAGAACTATCTGGTGCATTAGCCGAAATGAGGAATTTCATTTTGCCTCAAGATTATCCAGATTTGGATATCAAGCATATGCGTATTGTATTAATTGATGCAGCCCCTCGTTTGTTATCGGCCTTCTCTGAGAAATCTTCTGAAGAAGTAAAAGATTACTTACTGAAAAAAGGAGTAGAAATAAAGCTTGATTCTAAAGTGGAAAGCTATGAAAATGATATGCTGGTACTTAGTGATGGAACAACTTTACCTTCAAAAAATGTCTATTGGGTCGCAGGGGTTAAAGCTAATAGTATTGCAGGTCTTCCATCAGAAGCCTATGGTCCGGGCAACCGTTTAAAAGTAAATGAATATAATAAGATCCTTGGAAGTAGTAATATATTTGCTATTGGTGATACTGCCTTAATGGTAACCAAAGATTATCCGAGAGGCCATCCACAAGTTGTCCAACCGGCTATACAGCAAGCTAAACTTCTAGTACACAACTTGGATAATTTGGAAAAAGGACTTCCTATGAAACCTTTTGTATACCATAATAAAGGATCTATGGCAACTATCGGAAGAAATAATGCAATTGTGGAGTTGAAGAAATTTCGTTTTAGTGGATTTTTTGCATGGGCAGTATGGCTCTTTATTCACTTAATGAGCATAGTCGGAGTAAAAAATAAACTATTTATTTTCACTGATTGGATGTGGAGCTATTTCACCTATGATCCGTCATTACGATTAATAATCAAACCAGTTAAAAAAAGAAAAGATTAAAGAGTAAATTCTCTTTATTCGTTATATACCAAAAGAGCATCAAATTCTTAATAATTAGTTGATGCTCTTTTAAATTTGTAAGTACTTTATATCTACTTCTATTCATCTTCATCGTCAAAATATCCGTATTCATGCAAAATGCCCCGACCTATTTCATCAAAACACTCTCTGAAGAAGTCTTTTAGTTTTTTCATAATTCATTTCTTTTCATGATAACTAGTTATACCATAGTAACAAACGCCTTAGAGAAGAGCTTGAGTGATTTCATTGTTATAACTGTTTATTTAATAAGCATAAACAATGTCAAAGTCTGAATTGTTTATATTTGACATCTAAATAAACTAACAAATGAAATTTATGATTTACAGATTTTTGTTCCCTTTAAAGCCTGATAGTACAGGAGCTTCTTTATTTCTTTTAGCATTGCGTATCTTCTTTGGTGTATTGTTGATGAGTCATGGTATACAAAAGTGGAGTAATTTTCAAGAGATGTCTGCTACATTTCCTGATCCCCTTGGGGTCGGTAGTCCATTATCTTTAGGATTAGCTATTTTTGGTGAAATGGTTTGTTCTATGGGATTTATTATTGGCTTACTTTATCGTTTGGCAATGTTGCCAATGATCTTTACAATGGGAATGGCGTTTTTCGTGATTCATGGAAATGATCCATTTTCAGTCAAAGAGTTGGCGCTCGTTTATCTTGTCGTATTTATACTGATGTATATATCCGGTCCCGGTAAATTTTCTGTTGACTACGTTTTAGGAAAAGAACTTAGACGACGCAAGAAAGAATGAGATAGAAAATTCGTGAGATTTTGTTTCTATTAATTAAATCGTTTATATTTGCACTCTGTATGTAGGTCGATAATGATATTCTACATTCAACAAAATAATAACTAAAAAACAGAGATTATGAAGAAAAACAAATTTACATTTGTAGCAGTGTTTGCACTAAGTGGAACCATGTTGTTCAGTTCATGTGTTGGTTCATTCGGTTTATTCAACCGTATTTCTTCTTGGAACCAGTCTGTGGGCAATAAGTTTGTGAACGAGCTTGTGTTTCTTGCTCTTAACATAGTTCCGGTATATGGTGTTGCTTATTTGGCAGATGCTTTGGTTATCAATTCCATCGAATTTTGGAGTGGCACTAATCCTATGGCAAATGTAGGAGATGTAAAGAATGTAAAAGGTGAAAACGGTAATTATCTGGTAGAAACACTCGATAATGGATATTCTATAACAAAGGAAGGTGAAGAAGCCTCAATGGAATTGATCTATGACAAAGATGCTAATACATGGAACGTAGTAGCTAACGGTGAAAGTAGAGAACTACTAAAAATGAATAATGACGGCACGGCACAGATGTATCTGCCGAATGGTGAAACTATGAATGTGACATTAGATGCTCAAGGCACACTTGCAGCACGTCAGTTAGTGGATAACGGACTTCTGTTTGCGGTGCGTTAAATCAAATGAAATAAATATTATTGAGATGAAACATATTTCTGAGAAGAATGTGTTTCATCTTTTTTTGTTTGTAAAGTTATAAGGCTGTTTCCTAAAATGGATATCCCACAGCGAAATGAAATGCAAAATCCCGACTGAAATCTGGATGAATGATTGGCCAACGTTGTTTACCACTTTCATATGCCGGATTTATAGCTTTCATGCCACCGTCAAAACGTAGTACAAAGAAATCCAAATCCAGTCTTAAACCCAATCCATAAGCTACAGCAATCTGCTTGTAGAATTTATTAAACTTAAATACTCCTCCCGGTTGATTTGCGTAATCACGGATTGTCCAAATATTACCTGCATCAATAAAAGCCGCTCCTTGGAACTTCCAAAAAAGTTTACTTCTATATTCGATACTTGCGTCCAACTTTATATCTCCGGATTGATTCAGAAAATTGCCGTCACCGGGGAATGATCCGGGACCTAAATCGCGGACAGACCATCCGCGTACGCTATTTGCCCCCCCTGAAAAATATTGTTTTTCAAAAGGGATTGTTTTAGCATTTCCATATGGTACGGCAATCCCAATACCTGCATGAAATGCCAATGAATTACGATGATCGATCCGTATATTTTTTGCAAAGTCAAAATCTCCTTTTATATACTGTGCATATGGAATACCTAATATGGCATATTCCCCATCATTATTTTTATGTAAGCTTGTAGCTTTCGACAAAGCATACAGGATATTACCTGCAGATTCTATATTTGCACGAATCGAATAAGAATTGGATGTGATTGTATTATTAATTAAAGCGTTTCCTGCACTATTGAAGTTATAGCTATAACCCATTCGTACAATAAGTCGATTTTTATAATTATATTCAAATATATGATTTTGTCCTTTATTGATATAATCTTCACGGAATTTATCGGATATCCAAGGGAGATATAAATATCCGATATCAATCATGTCGATACGATGTTGCGTCCGCTGACGTTGCGTCCATTTATAGCTCCAAGAGGCAGATGCAACCGTACGCGAGAACTCCGGTCTTAACTGATAGCTATATTGTAAGCCGAATTCCGTTGTGGCTCGTATATTACGTTTGAAGTCCGAACTTAAAAAGGGAAACAGGAAACTTGGAAAATTAATACTTGTTTCTACTCCATATTCAGTGTAATTGTTGTTGCGGTAATCACCTTGCAGTCCGGTAATTGCTTCATAAGCACCACGAAATTTCATCATAAACGTTTCTGAGCCATGAAACAGATTTCTGTGTTGAAATGATACCGAAGCGGCTGCTCCGAGATCACCAGCGGAGTTTGTTCCTTCTAACTCAAAAGAGATGGATTTATGTTTGCTTTTTGTAAGCATGACATAGCAATTTAGCATAGTCGTGTCTCCGACAGTCGTTTCAAAAAAACGAATATTTGTATATTTCAATGCCGGTAACCTTCCGAAGTAGGTATAAGTGCGTTGGACATCACGTTCGTTATATAAATCTCCGACAGAAAAGCGCAGATTATCAGTAAGTACTTTCGGACGTAAGTAAAGTTTATCTTTATAATAGATGGGATAATCTTTATAATGTATCGAATCATTGATTTCAATGCTGCTTAATGCCGATGATTGTAGAACGTCATAGTCAGTTATGAAATTAATCTTGTTGATCCGATATTGATAATGTTCTCTAGGCGTATCTTCCGTACGTAATTTAAACGGGTGCAGATGGAGGGTAAGGTCCACAAGATAAGTATTGCGAACTGTATCGGCAGTATAGGATATGTAATCTTTATTGAATTTATAATACCCTTTGCGAAGTAAATTATCGGTAATGCGTTGGCGCTCATCGTCTAAAACGTTTACATCGAAAAGCATCCCTTCTTTTAAGAGAGTGCTGGCAGAGTCCTTCTGCATATATTCTGCAATCTTACTGTCTTTTATATCATAATTTAGAGTACGGACTATGTATGGTTTGCCGGTTGTAACTTCATAATGCAATTTCAGCTTTTTCTTTTTGGTCTTTGTTACACGTTTAACTGAAGCTCCCATATATCCCATATTCTGCACGGCCTTTGTAATCTCTTCCTGAGAACGTTTCGCTTCGCTTTCATTATATATTACGGGAGCATCACCTATTTTACGAAGAAATTTGTTAATCCATTTAGTAGAATCTCTACCGGAAAGGTCATATACATACAACTGGGTTTTTATCAAACTGAACCATTTGGCATTTGGATTTTGTCTTACATACATCCGCAGATTAGAAGGTTTCACTTCTTTATTATCCGTAATAACCTTTACTTCGTCCAATAAATAGGAACCATCCGGCACAAACTTAGTAGCCGAACAGGAAGCGAGCATCAAGATAGCAAAAAAAAATATTGTGTAAAGATAACCTTTCCTCATACAGTCCAAATCGTTGCCTCATTTAAGCCTACAAATATACTCCATTTTTTCTGTTTGGGGAAATAATAAATGCTAATTCGCCCATGTGAAAGCATGACTATCTGCACACGGGCGAACTATCACTAATTGATCAATTAACCGATCAATTCATCTGTTATTTTAGGCGGAAAGCGATAGGAACCGTATATTTCACACGGACAACTTCTCCTTTTTGTTTTCCTGGCTTCCAGTTTGGCATAGAATTGATTACACGTAAAGCTTCTTTGTCCAATTCAGATTGTACACTGCGGACAACGTGGGCATCTTCAATTTTCCCATCTGTATTTACTACAAACTGAACGACTACGCGACCTTGAACACCTTTATTCTGAGCGTCTGAAGGATATTTAATATTTCTGCTTAAGAATGTCATCAGTGCCTCCATACCTCCAGGGAATTCAGGCATTTCTTCTACTACATCAAAAGCATCATTTGCAGTGGCTGTTAAAGTGTCGTTCTTTACTACTTCCGGTATAGCTTTTACTTCAACTTCTTCATTTTTTGTTGCCTTATCTTCGCTTTCCATATTGGCACAATTACTGAACAGGATGAGTAAGGCGGTGATAGGAATAAACATCAGGTACTTGCTCTTCATGATGTTACGGGTTCTTTTTCTGTTTAACATTTTAATTCTGTTTTTTAAAGGTAATACACTAAAGTTATTATATAGATTTGCTGCAGCCAATTGAGTATGTTTTAAACCAAGAAGATGATATTGATAGGTTTTCTTATCATAACCATTTTGTATGACTTTACGGTCGGCTAGATATTCGTGATTTACGCGCATTTCACTTCGTATCAGCCAAGCAAAAGGATTGAACCAGCAGAATATAATTGCTAGTTGTGCGAGAAGTATATCCGCGGAGTGTAATTCGCGTACATGTGTCTGTTCATGGATCAATATTTCTTTTATTTCTTTATTTGTATGAATAGCCGGATATAGGCATATCCATTTGAAAAACGAATAAGGTTCCTGCTTTTCTTTGGCAATACATACACAAGTCCCATCGATAATGGTTTTATCGGACTGGTGAAGATCATAACAGGTTTTGTAGATTTCTAGTACGGTGCGAATCAGAAGAATGGAAATACCGATCACGTACACTATCATCAAAGATACAGCTATCCACGAATAAAGGGACATTCCCGGATTGACGGATATTCCAACTCCAGCATTATAAGTGATCTCTATTTCGGGTAGTACTTTTTCATAGAAATCATTTATGACCTGTCCCGTATGATTCATTGTCATCCATCCTGGAATAGAAAATAGCGGATAAACAAATGATGTAATATAGATCAATATCAACATAAATCTCCGTAAACCAAAAAATGTATCCTTGGTGAACATGAGCTTATAGAAGGTATAAAGAACCACTAAAGCAAAATTCACTTTTATAAGATATAAAATGAAAGGTGTCATAGTTCATATAATTTTATGATTCTTCTTCCTCAATGATATTTATAAGATCCTCCAATTCTTTCTTAGTTATTTTACGGTCTCTAACAAAAAATGAAACCATTTCTTTGTATGAACCTGTAAAATAGTTGCTAACCACCCCACTCAGGAAGTAACGTTTATAATCACTTTCTTTGATGATCGGATGGTATTGAATGGAGTTGCCTAATTTGAATGGAGACAGATATTTCTTCTTTTCCAAATTACGTACTACCGATGCCAGGCTTGTATAAGGTGGACGAGGTTCGGGCATTTGATTTAGTACATCTCTAATGAAACTCTCTCCGAGCTTCCAAAAGTAAAGCATTACTTCCTCTTCTTGTTGTGTAAGTCTCTCCATACTAATTTTATTTATTTCTGAATATCAATCTACTATTTATTAGCAAATCTACGAAAATTAAATAGATAGTATATATTTATCTGTGTAAATATTGTTAATGGGAAGGAAATAACTATAGAAAAACATGCTATAAAAAGCGGAATATTGCGATTATCTTCATAGCTTTGCTGCAAATAAGAGTAATATGCCAGCATTAAGTAAAAATAGAATAAAGTATATCCGTTCACTGGATTTAAAAAAGATACGTAAAGAAGAAAAGGTATTTTTGGCTGAAGGGCCTAAACTCGTTGGTGATTTACTGGAGTATTTTCCATGTTCGTTTCTTGCTGCTACTACATCATGGCTACAAGGGCATCCTTTTGTTCAGGCAGATGAAATTGCGGAAGTTAATGCAGAAGATTTATCTCGCGCCAGTTTATTAAAAACTCCGCAACAAGTATTAGCCATATTTAGGCAATCGGATTATGAATTAGATAAATCAATCATCAAAGATTCTCTTTGCTTGGCTCTTGATGATATCCAGGATCCTGGGAATTTAGGAACAATTATCAGACTTGCAGATTGGTTCGGTATCGAGCATATCATTTGCTCGCCTAATACGGTAGATGTATACAATCCTAAAACTATACAAGCCACAATGGGAGGAATAGCTCGTGTGAAGGTATATTATACTCCCCTACCCGATCTGATAAAATCGTTGGGAGATACGCCGATTTACGGAACATTATTGAATGGTGACAACATGTACAGCCAGCGATTATCCCGTAATGGGTTGATTATTATGGGTAATGAGGGGAATGGTATTAGCAAAGAAGTAGAATCTTTGATCACCCGAAAATTATATATACCAAATTATCCACAAAGCCGGGAAACTTCCGAATCACTGAATGTAGCCATTGCTACGGCAGTTGTTTGCGCTGAGTTTCGGCGACAGGCTGCATGGAAGTAAAATCAAATGGATATAAAAGATAGGCGCGGAAACTACCCCTGTCCGGTATCAATTCTATCACTCCCGGCATCCATTCTACGGATTCGATTTCTTCAGTAAGAGGGAAGAATTTCGCAACGAATTCTTCCTCCATCTCTATTACAAATTGTTTCAAATACCCTTTTTCGGGTATATATAAATAATGAGAGGCAAAACGTTTCATTTAATTACGTGATGTGGATTGAACATGTTGGCGCTGATTCATTCTCTTTTCTTGCTGGAGTTCTCTCTTTTCCTTTTGAATGTGTTGCTCAACTTCTAATTGTTCCGGTTTTACCTCGCGAGTTTGTTTTGTGCGGCGGCGATTCATTTCTTCCGGACTCAATCGTTGCGGTTCCTGTATCTCAGTTTTGGCACTATCACTTTTCTGTTTTTCTTCAATTACATTTCCAGAGTCTGCTTTTAATGTGTCGTTTTGCAATGAATCGTTTAAAAGTCGTAATGAATCATTAGAATGATAACGCATCAGAGAAATCCGGTCTGCCAACAATGTACGTTGAGATTTTCCTCTTGGGTAATAAATAAATCCATTTATTTCTTTTATTGCCCCCAAAGAATCTGATTGCAGGCGAATGCTCTGTGTACCGGCTTCGATAATTTCTTTTGTTTCACCGATTATGCTATCGTTCTCGAATTTTATCTGCATTGCCATTAATGCCGAAATCACAGAATCTGCTTGTTGTCCGGGGAAATTGAAATTGACTTCCCAAACCAAAGTATCCCGTTCTTTGAAATTGGAGTCAGATGGCAACGTAAAAGTGAATTTATTACTCATTGGCAATCCGGCCAGCCGTATCATATGCCGCCACGCCCATACATTAATGCTATCTCCGGGAGCAGATGTCATTGGCTTTTTGTCACGGATAGCAATGAGATGGTTGATCGCATTCTGTTGATCTTTTAGCTTGCTGTTTACTCTTTCGTAAATTTTAGAAAGGATTTCCGTATTTCGTGTGTACCATACCATCGAAGAGTCGAAAACGGCTTCTGTCGTACCATATTTATTGAATACGGCATCCGTGTAGAGAACCTTTTTATAGTTTTCACTATACGGTAGATTCTCTCCCATTGCTTTTGCAATATGATAATCATACAAAAGATTTTCCATTGTTGACTCTGGAAGCACTCCATCAGGTTTCTTAACCTTACATCCTGCTACGATTACTGTTAGCAGGCAGATCATGTACAAACGGAACCGGAACTCTTTTCTCATTTCTTGCTTTCGTCTTTTTTCTCGTGCGAATGATAGGACTCATTCAAATATTTGCTATAAAAAAGAAGCAAAGCGATGATACCACAACTGATGGCAGCATCTGCAAAATTAAAGATTGGGCTGAAGAATATGAAATGTTCTCCACCGACGACGGGCATCCACGCAGGCCAGTTGGTCTCGATGATCGGGAAATAGAACATATCCACAACTTTACCATAAAACCATGTTGAGTATCCTCCACCTTCGGGCATAAGAGTGGCAATCTGCGAATGAGTACTCTCATTGAATATTACTCCATAAAATACACTATCTATAATGTTTCCCAACGCCCCGGTCAGAATAAGTGATACGCAGATGATATAACCTGTTTTGAACCCTCTTTTAACGATTTTGTATAGATACCAACCTATCAATCCTACTGCGACAATCCGGAATGTGGTAAGGAATAATTTTCCAAAAATTTCCATGCCGAAGGCCATGCCATTGTTTTCTGTGAAGTAGATATAGAACCAGTCGGTAATATGGATGCTTTCGTGCCAATACATGTGAGTCTTCACCCAGATTTTAATAACCTGGTCAATAATCAACACGGAAAAGATTACGAGTAAAGCGATTTGCCCTTTCGTGAGTAGTTTTTTCATTATATGATGCTCTGGTATTTCATACAAGCCACGAGCTACAAGCTACATATAGGTTGCATATTGCAATGTACATGTAACTCATAGCTCGTAGCCGATTATTTCAAATTATTTTTTCCCACTGTTTTTTGCCTCGATGCTCAAGGTTGCATGAGGAACAGCACGCAAACGTTCTGCGGGGATCAGTTTTCCTGTTTCACGGCAAATGCCATACGTCTTGTTTTCAATACGTACAAGAGCTGCCTGCAAACCTTGGATAAACTTTAATTGGCGCTGTGCCAGACGGGTTGTCTCCTCTTTAGACAATGTATTAGCTCCTTCTTCAAGAACTTTATATGTAGGAGATGTATCATCCGTGTCATTGCCATCCAATCCCATCAGACTTAATTTCAACTGGTCGTAATCACGTTGAGCTAACTCCAGTTTCTCATTAATGATGGCGCGGAATTCCTCGAGTTCCGCATCCGAGTATCTTGTTTTTTCTGCCATAACTTTTAGTCGTTTAAAAGGTTAATTTTAGTATAGGTTTATGTATTATCATTCTTTTATAACATTGACAAACAAAGAAAAATCATCAAAGTTCAGTTCAGTCCCGTCTTTCACTTCATCTGCCAGTTCGAGGGAAGTCCCTAAAACTTGGTTACAAATATAGTCTTTATATTCTTTTACAGCATCATCTGTTTGCAGATTTTTAGAGATTGTTACTCTTATCTTGTCTGTTATTTCAAAACCGCTCGATTTGCGAATGTTCTGAATACGGTTTACCAATTCACGGGCAATACCCTCGCGACGAAGTTCTTCTGTGACTGTAACCTCTAGAGCAACAGTCAATTTACCTTCATTCGCAACAAGCCATCCTGGAATGTCTTCACTGAAGATTTCCACATCGACTGCTTCAATGACCACTGCTGCTCCATCCAAGTCGAAAGTATATCTGCCATTCTTTTCCAATTCAGCGATAGCATCTTGTGACATTGCCGCAACTGCAGCAGCGACAGATTTCATCTGTTTGCCGAATTTCGGACCGAGTTTTTTGAAATCACATTTCACTTTCTTCACTAAGACACCGGCAGCCCCATCTACGAATCTGATCTCTTTCACATTCACCTCATTCATGATCAGTGCTTTTACGGCTTCAATATGGGCTTTTTGTTCTTCATCAACTACCGGAACCATGATACATTGAAGCGGTTGGCGAACTTTGATATTAACTTTACGACGCAATGCCAATACCATAGAGGTGACATCCTGAGCCATTTGCATCTGAGTTTCCAACTCTTTATTGATTATGCTTTCATTGCATTCAGGGAACTTAGCCAAATGAACGGATACTACACTGTCACGTCCCGTAGCTGCAATCAGATCACTGTACAAACGATCCGCATAGAACGGTGCAATCGGAGCCATCAATTTAGCTACTGTTTCCAAACATGTATACAGTGTCTGATAGGCCGATAGTTTATCTTGAGTGAATCCACCGCCCCAGAAACGTTTACGATTCAAGCGTACATACCAGTTCGACAAGTTATCGTTAACGAAATCCGAGATTAAACGTCCGGCTTTTGTCGGTTCGTATTCATTGTAACAAGTATCTACTTCTTTTATTAATGTGTTCAGTACGGAAAGAATCCAACGATCGATTTCGGGACGTTCTTCCATCGGAACATCCGTCTCCTTATATTCAAATCCGTCTACATTCGCATAGAGAGCGAAGAATGAATACGTATTATATAATGTACCAAAGAACTTGCGGCGGACTTCTTCAATACCGTCTACATCAAATTTCAGATTATCCCAAGGAGAAGAATTCGTAATCATATACCACCGCAAAGGATCGGAACCGTACTTTTCAATTGTGGAGAATGGATCGACTGCGTTGCCCAATCGTTTGGACATTTTGTTTCCGTTTTTATCCAGTACGAGTCCGTTGGATATGACTGCTTTATAAGAGACACTATCGAACACCATTGTAGCAATGGCATGCAAAGTAAAGAACCATCCACGGGTCTGATCCACCCCTTCGGCAATAAAGTCAGCAGGATATACCAGATGTTTGTCTAACAATTCTTTGTTTTCAAACGGATAGTGAATCTGGGCATATGGCATAGCTCCTGAATCGAACCAAACGTCAATCAAGTCCGTTTCACGTTTCATTGGTTTTCCATCTTTGGAAACAAGGATGATGTCATCTACATACGGACGATGCAAATCGATTTTATTATAATTATCTTCCGAATACTGCCCTGGAACGAAACCTTTCTCTTTGTATGGATTAGATTTCATAAATCCTGCAGCGACCGATTTTTCTATTTCATTGTATAGTTCTTCTACGGATTCAATGCACATCTCATCGCTGTTGTCTTCAGTACGCCAGATCGGTAATGGAGTGCCCCAATAACGTGATCGGCTCAGATTCCAGTCGTTCAAGTTTTCGAGCCATTTACCAAAACGACCGGTTCCTGTTGACTCTGGTTTCCAGTTGATGGTTTTATTCAATTCCATCATCCGTTCTTTGCATGCTGTCGAACGAATAAACCAACTGTCCAATGGATAGTAAAGTACAGGTTTGTCCGTACGCCAGCAGTGTGGATAGTTGTGTACATGCTTTTCGATTTTGAAAGCGAGGTTGTTAGCTTTCATCATCATGCAAATGCTTACATCCAGAGTCTCATCCTGATCGGTCAGAGACGGATCATAAGCATTTTTCACAAAACGGCCGGCATATTCTTTATATAGATCAATATTAACGCGCTCTTTTACAAACGTTTCGTCAAGTTCATCTAAAGTATAGAATTTACCGGTCAGATCGACCATAGGACGGAGTTCCCCCTTTTTATTGACTAGTTGCAACGGAGGTACACCGGCTGCTTTAGCTACCAGGGCATCATCCGCACCAAACGTAGGAGCGATATGCACGATACCCGTACCGTCTTCTGTAGTTACATAATCACCCGGGATAACGCGGAATGCACCCTCTCCCGGATTTACCCAAGGAATCAGTTGTTCGTATTCCATGCCAACCAGGTCGGGGCCTTTATATTCGGCTATTACTTTGAACGGTACGAGTTTGTCACCAGGTTTGTAATCTTCCAGCTTCAGATCGGCAGCTTTAGGATTGAAATGTGCATTTAACAAAGCTTTTGCCAAAACTACAGTGATAGGTTGGCCGGTATATGCATTATAAGATTGTACGGCTACATAATCTATCTTCGGGCCTACACAAAGTGCAGTGTTTGACGGCAATGTCCATGGTGTGGTAGTCCATGCGAGAAAATACGGAGTCCCCCACTCAGCCATTTCCGGCTTTGGATTTTTCATCTTGAACTGAGCCACAACGGTAGTATCTTTCACATCACGGTAAC
>OODP01001069.1_pt1 | contig 18739 bp, 16 predicted proteins | sample 1671011 | NCBI WGS metagenome assembly OODP01 (sample SAMN06348113, study PRJEB24527) | human gut metagenome | biome: human gut; feature: ankylosing spondylitis patient; material: feces | host: Homo sapiens | place: China | collected 2015-10
TATTTTTAAAAGCAAACAATTCAACGATTAAGAGTGGTAATAAGAATTGGACAAACATTGCCGGTTCACTAAAAAATGAACTTGAGCGCTCTGCCTCTTTCATCTTAGCGATAAACAAAGAAACGTCGACACCAAGAGAATTGGGCAAAAACGACACGACTCCAGGGATTCTTATCCCGGTAATCAGCAAGGATAACTCTTGAATAAAGAAAAAAGCTATACATATTTTGGCGATAGTTCGGTAACTATCTGTGAACCACATAATGTCAAAGCAACTGTATAACAAAAGGATTGATAGTAATATTCTTAAAATTCCCAAATGTAATATCCCCCCAATGGACGTACAAGCAATTAAATGTGAGATATAGTAAAATCCCAAAAATACAAGTAGAGCTTTGGGAACACGATAAAATGGCAGTCCTCTTTTAAAGACATTAGCAACACTCAACAAAGATATGATAATGAATGAAAAGTTGAATGTGCCCCATCCGTATGTTTCGAGTATAGGAGAAATGATCAAGGCAGTCATCGAGACTTTATCAAAAAGGGAAGGGTTATTTTGGGTAATTACCATGATGTAAAGAAAAGTATGACTTGAAACTGATAAATATCTTTTTGAGTATCCTATAAAATTTATGAATGATATTTAGTCCCGGGGTATATATTATTACATTCGATATTTTAACCTTAATATATCGAGGGCTACGAAAAACAGTATTAGCTATGGTAGAATAACCTTCGTTTTCTATCTGTTTGTATATATCATCTCTATAAATACTTTTCTCTGTTCGCTGAATCAGATTCCCATTGAATTTTGCAGCATCTTCAATACGACTTACATGGTTCTCGAGTTGATCTGCAATTTCATTCCAAATAATTTCACCTTTTCTATTATTAACTAACACCAAGGAAACTCCTTTATTTGTATTCATTTTTGGGAAATACACATTCGCACCCCAAAAGTCAGCTAACGTTATGTCACCTTGCCGAGGTATACGTGCAAATTTACAATCATAGCAAGAATGTCTATAAGTCATTGCATACATAAAGGAATACAAATAAGGACTTAATTCGTAAGAGGGTAATGTCAAGCGTTTACTTTTTCCTTTCGGGGTTGCGAAATCTACGATTTCGCAACCCCCCCAATTTTTATTATTTCTAAATTGATATTTTAAAACTTTCCTTTTGTATTTATTCTCTAAATAATCAATATGTGCATCAAATAATTTCTGACTTGGCACACCATGGCATACCAAATCAGAAGTAATCAGTTTAGGGTAGTCTTTTTTCAAGAAAGATTTCAGACCGGCAACCTGACAAGGGGTGCCTACAAAATATACCCATCGGTCGGAAGTCAACTGATCCTTTACATCTAAAAAAATATCTCCTAGATTACTTTGTATGTATTTTGAGCCACGTAAAGGCTGTAAATCGTCTAAATTCTCAATTCCACAATGTTTCAATTTAAGATTTTCGTCAAAAGCTGCCCCATAAACTGTTCCTCTTTTAGATAAAACTGCTTTAGCTATAGAATAAAACAAGCCACCACTCGAACTTTTGACTAACTCTTTTGTATTATACAATTTTGCTGCATATACTATAGGATTCGAGTTATTGTCATATAAGGGATGTTCAACAGGACAGCTCCGTTCGCATAGCCCACAATTGATACATGTGGAGTGGTCTATTTGAGGATATTTAAAGCCTTCTTCATCATCTGAAAAAGAAATTGATTTTGTAGGGCAAATATGTTGGCAGACCGTACATGCACAACATTCTTTCTTATCTAATGATTTAAAAAACATTATTTGTTACTTAAAGAATGACTTAAATAGGTTATCGCTTTTACTCGCTCTAGTTGTATGATATCGTTTACCGAAGAGAAATCAATTTCTTTGTCTAACAAATCATCTGATATTACCCCATCGATAATTCGTTCATTCAATCCACACAAATTGGCAAGACTTGATATTCGCGTAGAAAAGTTGGAGGGCATATAAAGGCAAAATTGGCGATTAAGATTTATAGAAAATGCCAGTCCATGAAAGGAATTTGTGACTACATAATCTGCATGATATATTAAAGATAGCACATCACCAGGACCAATAAATAAATAAGTATGATCGGCAAGAGGCTCTTTGTAAAAACTATGAGAATATGTTATTACTTTCAATTTCTTTTTCCTAGCAATCTTTCGAGCAGTGTCATAACAAATTTGTTTATTTTTGATATTATATGGAAGATATACAAAAAGATAGGGCTCTTTAACCCATCGTTCGGAAGCATATTTTGACCATTGATCTCTGTTGAGCATAAGCGTCGGATCAACTACCTGACGTACATCTCTCCCTATTTGTTTAAAGATATCAACTGCTGATTCCTCTCTTACATAGATAGAATGATAATCTTTAGTGTATTGAGACAACCATTTTAATTCTTGTTCATCCACGCTACTTTTTCCTATACTCGAAGCATAAGCTATCTTCTTTCCTTTGATTCCATCGAAAAAATAATGGGTATCTAATCCTTCATTATGTGTTGTGTTCCAAACCTGATCACTTCCGGTAATATAAACATCCGCTTTTGGGCATTTCTTAACAAAATCTGAGTCTGCATAAATCTTATTCGACACCTTACAATATTTAGATAAATAGCTTGAAAAACGATTCGTTTCTTCATATAAAAAAGGAAAGAAGATGATTCGTCTTAAAAATCTTAATACTGATCCCTTTGCTACGTTCCAATATCTTTTATAAGTTACCCGAGGAGGAATATAGTTCACACAAATAGGTTCTCCACCTAATTGTTTCAAAACTTCTGATGTTGCTATGGTTTGAAGCGTTGAGCCAAAATTAGAGCCTACATGAATAGTTATGAATGCAATTTTCATTTTCATTAATTGATAATCATTATTACAAAATCAAAGCATTTTTATAATCATACTTTAAGTTCGCAATTAATCCATTAGCGTAACACTTTGATTACATTTCGCAGTCTATTAATAAAATTGAGTCCAAAAACATATATAACAACAAAGAGTAACCAATCTTTCATAGACTTACGCATCTTCATATCGTATGGGACAAACTTGAACTTTGAGTCAATAATAGCCTGGTGAGAAGAGTAGTCTAATTTCTCTATCTTATAATTGTCTATTTTTTTTCTGGAATAATTTTTAGATTCTAAGATATCTTTCAATAAATCAATAATTTTTATTCTAGGCTCATGCTCATTTCTAAATAGGCAATTATTTGTTGTATAACCAAGAACACCGATAGCATCATAGTCGTTTCCGTCTATAGCAATTGTAGGAATACCTTCATTTTTTGTTAATGTAGTACATCCCGCAGTTCCTATTGACACATCAACATAATCAAAGACCTTTCTTGGAATAGGGAAAGTATATCCCCAAAAAATACAATTTATATTTTGAGAACTCCGAATATTTTCTAATACTTTAGATGTAATCTCTTCACTAGCACTATCGCCAATTAATAATAGATTTATCGTTTTGTCTAAATGAAGTTTTGCAAACTCCTTTACATTTTCAATCATATTATTTATATATGGCTTTTCCAATCTTCCTAAACTCAAAATGTTGTAATCAGCACGGATTAAGCCATTTAATCTATGGTCGTTTATATCTTCCACATTGTTACTAGCACAGCCTATCGCAGGCAAAAAGCAACCTTTTGTTTTCTCCTGTTCACCTAAAAAGAAATAAATGGAGCGTTTAGTTATACCAAATAGCAGATTGTTCTGCAGTTTAAAATGGAAGAGACGCTCACGATGGGAAACTGCTCAGAAAGAAGATAACTGATATGCCTACATTGAGCATATTGAGCAAAAAACTCACCCCACAAAGACAATTCAACTGTATGGGATTCGAGAATGATTTGATCAAACCTTAAATCTATAACCTTAGTACATATCTTCTTTTTCTTTGATTTACTAATCCAATTAAAGTTACAAGATAGTTCATTAACACAATTGTCTTTAAAGCACTCTAAATTAGGAATAACAACTTTACCATCATTATAAAAAAACACATCCACATCCCAACCATTTTCTTTCAAATAGTCTAACTTTCTGGATATGTATAATTGAGCCCCACCAACATTGCGAATAGAGGTAGTCAAAAATACGTATTTCTTCATTTATAATGCTAACCGTTATTTTTGGATGTTAACTTAAAATATTCATCCATATACGAATACAATTCTGATTTCTTCCCGATCTTCTTGTTGGATTGTATAATACTCCAATCCCCATTATCATTCGCTTCAATCATAAGCCAACCCTTGTCACTGTATGCGATATCCCAAGATATCAATGTAGCACCCTCAACGTTGACTGCCATATCATGTATTAAAGATAAAGCTTCATCCCATTTTGGTAACTTATAACCTACAATTTGAATATTCGTATCCGGGTGAATATTAAAATGCTCTCCCCTATAATTAATCGCATCCGTTTGAACGAATCCGTATTCAGGGTCAATGCTTGCATATATGCCTCCGGAACCGGCATTGTCCATTACGGCATTTCCTACGCCAATTCTCCAGGTCACGCCTATAATATTAACTTTACCCTCCAAAACGAATGTAACTACACGCAACGAGTTCACTGACTGCGGATGCATAATGGCCGTCTCTCTACCCTGATTAATAAGTTCTTCTACTACAAAAGCCCCTTTAGCAATCATTTCAGTAAAAAACATATTAATATCTGTTTCCTTTGAAGAGACAATTTTAATTCCATGTCCGGAATGTTCTTCCAAAGGCTTAAAAATAAAGTGCTTATGCTTATCAGCAAAAGATAAGAAATGGCCTTTATCTGTTTCATTATAACATCCCAACACATCACGTTTAAAGAATTTATGATATTTCTTATAACATGCGTATTTATCAGTCATTAATGACAAAATATTTTCTTTATTCAGAATATCACAGTAATGATATCTCAACTTATCGGATACAAAAGATGCCCTACAACGATATTTTTTGTCTATGAATCCATATATGCAATAATCTTGAAAACTTATGCCAAACCGATGTAAGCAATAGACCATATCACGCACAACGTCATCCACGGTATACCGTTTCAATTCTTCTTTATGCAATTCAATAGCCTCTTTCGCCAGTCGCACACCACCCTCATAGTATTCCCTATCAAAGATACTATAATACCCTACATATATTTTCTTCCAGAACTCCGAATTATCAGCTTTATGACTTAGCCAGTTCTCAAGTGGAGTATCAATCTTCCAACGTGCAATGCGGGGAGATATACCAAAATATCTATCTTTCATCACTCATCTCTATTTATAATCCTCTTCCGTGCCCCACAGTTTGGCAAAACGCTGGAGCCTGCGTTCATTCATAAACCATTTACAATAATCTTTCCACGAGTACCGTGGTTCATAGCCAAGCTCGGATTTCGTCTTACTGATATCAAGGACGAATTGCATGGCTGAACGCTTGTCCGGATCATACGTCACAACCGGCTTATTGTCCGGATCGGAGAACACATCAACAATGGCATGGATACGTTCATCAAGCGTAGAGCCCCCGCTACCTATGTTATACAATCCACCGTCAAGTCGGGACTCTGCACATTTCTCCACTATTTGCAAAAAATCTTCGACACAGCAGGTCTCAAGAAGACGCTCGGGATCACCCCATATGACAATGGGCTCACCACTTTCCGCCCTTTGCATGAAAAAACGATCCGACACCATCACTTTCTCACCATTGGTAAACGTGTAAGGGTTTGGATGATAGACATAGACACGGGATAAACGAAGGATAAAACGTTTTATGCCATGTACTTTATAATAATGCTCAATCATTTGGACCGCGGCAATCTTAGCTATCACATACATGGCATGGTCACCATCCATGGGAGCTTTCATTTCCGAATCAGCAGGTATCGGTATCTTCGATCCAAACAAGTAACTTACATCAAAAAGAGACTGCGGGAAAATTATTTTAGGAATGTGGTTCATCCTCATGAATTCCAATATGTTGTATGTACCCTTAATGACAGTGTCAATGTATAACGAACCATCATAGCCCCGCATAGAAGCCGGCAAGGCCCCGGCAAAATGAGCGACCAGGTTTATGCCCTCGGCTGGCAATTTCTTAAAATCCTCAGCTTTTGAAATGTCCACCGAATAATAAGGTATGTTATAGTCTGCAAAAAAGCCGTTGTCACTCTTCCTGTGTCCGACCGCCAAAACCCTATATCCCAATTTATGGAAATGAACGGAGACATATGCACCCAATGTGCCCGTAGCACCAAAAACCAAAATTGTTTTCATCATAAAATAATTTTTTTATTCGAGCAATAAAGTATGAAACCGTTACGATCATAGTTGGAACATGAAGCTGTAAGCTCCTTGCCCCTCCTTTCCCTCAAAACGATCCAGTCCTCCTCGGGCATGTCAAAACAGGGCAACAAGCGAGACGTATATGCTGATAGAAAATAAATGCCTGAATACGCGATATTATGAACCGCCACCGGTTCATACATGTCCAAAGCCACGAGGAGCAATTTTTCCAAATAGTCATAGTCAGTTGACAGATTTATCAAGGCATTCGAGATATAATCCCCACCTCCTCTCGGATTGACTTCTATCAGATAGATACTATTTTTATCATCCACTTTTATTTCAGTATGTGAAGCTCCATTTATAAAACCGATTGAGGACAGGACAAGCGGAATCACATTCCTAATCCGTTCCTCAACAAACACCGGCAAACAAGCGGGTTGGTGGTGTTCCAGTTCTACAAAATGCGGAGCCCCGGTTCCTACCTTTTCTGTTATCTGGATGACTTCATGCCGGTTATTGTAAGAGATGGACTCCACGGAATATTCTTTTCCCACGATATACTCTTCGGCCATGAAAGTGGCATCCTTCAAGTCATAAGGAACCGATAAATTTTCCACTGAACGATCCACAAAGTTCACCCCTTTCTTGGCCGCGCCTTTTACAGGTTTGAGAACATAGGGACGGGGAAAGGAGGACATAAGATTTTCTAAGGGACCGACCTCAAACCTTACTTGGGCAAGAACAGGAATAGCGTTGGTCTTTTGCCGGACGAACACTTTATTCTGAATATTCATGAGTACTCGATAGGGCGTACAGACCTTCCCCAGCCTCTCGGCAACGTATGATACCACAAGCGCGGTCTCTTCAGATGCATTGGATGCAACCCCGTCCACATTGCAATCCCGGCAATATTGGAAGATCTTATCCATCTCAAATATTGAAATTGGGATAAAATGATCAACATATTCCTTACATACCGCCCCTTCAGGCCAAGCAAAACAATAGGTTTCCAACCCCATTTCCTTAGCTTTTTTGCAAAGCGGCAATTGCCCGGTGGATGCTCCTATGATGGCTATTCTTTTTTTCATTGCACAACAACTGTTATCAAGGCATCCAAATTTTTCATGCCGGCAATAAGCTCTTTTTCCGAGTCAAACCTCAACACCAGCGTGCCGATGGCGTCATTCGCCCCCTTAAACGAAGAAACCTTGTCACCCTCTTTTACCCAAAGGTCTGTTTGAACGACATGAGATATAGAAAATTCTTCATCAATGTCCAGACGTATGAAATGTCCTTCCCTGTCCGCATGAAGGATCACTTCCGCCCAATATCCATTATAAGGTTTCTGTTCCACACCTCTCACCTCGTCACCCACTGCGGCACGAACTGCATTGGTTATCAAATCGACACCCGTGGCAAAACGAAGCATCTCGGCCAAACGGTTACCACCGCCACGAGGGGACACTTCCATGATGTAGGCCCTGCCGTCACGGCCTATACGAGTTTCAATATTATAAATGGAGGTTCGCATCCCCAAAAGCGACAACAGACGTTGTATTTCGGAGGCCAACTCGGCTTCCTGCCCCTTGGTCATGGTGGAGGGCCAGCTATAGGCCGAAGGGGTATACGGATTGGCGGCGCCTTCGTCAAACCGCTGGGCCGAGAAGGAAACGAATTTTAACTCTCCGTCAACGGAAAAACTATCCGTATCGGAGGAACAGCCCGACTTCTCGATAAATTCTTCGACGATCACGCGTTTTGAAATGGAATGTTCAAAGGCGGACTCCAAGGCAGGCCCCAAATCTTCAGGCCTGTCCACCCTCGTCACCCCCTTGCTCCCTGCGGCATCGGTAGGTTTCACTATTACAGGCCAGGAATACCAATATCTTTCAGCCAGAGCTTCCTCCACGGAGGAAAAGCCCTTGGCCTTGGGCACCGTGAAACCATGCTGGGTGAGGAAATTACGGAAGCGGTCCTTGTTCTGCAAAATGCAAACCGATTCATAGGGATTACCGGGCAGCCCCATCTGTTCCTGCACATAAGCAGCCGTGACGACTCCGGGATCAACCGCAAATGACATGATCCCGTCAATCTGCAATTCGCGGGCCAGCGCCAACACTGCCTCTTTATCGATGATGCTCACATTGTGATATTCATCGGAATACTTATGAGCTATATTGTCCGGAATGTAGTCGCAAGTGATCACGTAATAGCCCAACCGGTGGGCGGATTCTATGACGGGCAGCAGATACCTCAATCCTCCAAGGAGCAAAAGTTTCTTTTGTTGCTTTTCCACTATCTTACAATTAGGTTGATTACACGATTGATCGCCCCGGTGTCCAAATCATGATGCATGGGAAGGCAAATCACACTGTCTGCCACTTTATGCGCCAAAGGAAGATTGTTGGGATTAGCGGATTCCAATCCTCTATAAGTAGAGAACTCACTTATCAGAGGATAAAAGTATCGCCTACCTAATACTTGATGCTCTCTCATCTTTAAGTAAAGTTCATCACGTGTAATCCCATATTTTTCAGTATCAATAAATATTGGAAAATAGGAATAGTTATGGCGAACCCCCGACATATCTTCCATAAAACGAATGCCTTCCACGTTACGTAATGCTTCACGATATTTTATTGCGACTTGCCGACGTCCCTCAATAGCAGCATCTACTTGTTTCAAATTCAATAATCCGTAAGCAGCACGAATTTCGTCCATTTTGCCATTGATACCGGGAGCAACAATGGTCGTCTCACCGGCAAAGCCAAAGTTCTTCAAATAGTCAATACGTTGTTTCGTCTTTTCATTATGGCAAACCAAGGCTCCTCCTTCTATCGTATTATAAACTTTAGTGGCATGAAAACTTAAAGTGGACATGTCACCGGCTTCCAATATGGACTTGCCATTAACCTCGACGCCAAATGCGTGCGCAGCGTCATAGATCACCTTCAAGCCATACTTGTCGGCTATCTCCTGAATACGTTCCGTATCGCAAGGTTTGCCGTAGACATGAACAGGCATGATCGCAGTAGTTTTTGGAGTAATAGCTGCCTCTATATTATCGGGATCAATGTTACAGGTTTCAGGATCTATGTCTACAAATACCGGTTTGATGCCATTCCACCACAAAGAATGGGTGGTTGCAACAAAACTATAAGGGGTGGTTATTACTTCACCTGTGATCCTTAGTGCCTGCAAAGCACACATCAGAGGAAGGGTTCCGTTCGTAAACAAACTAATGTAAGGCACCTTCAAATACTCGCACAAAGCTTTTTCCAGTTCCTGATGGTAGTGACCGTTATTCGTCAGCCACTTACGATCCCAGATGTCTTGCAAATAGGGTAAAAAGTCGTCCAGGGAGGGAAGAAGGGGAGAAGTAACTGTTATTAGTTTTTCGTCCATATTTGTTTATTATCCAATTTATTTTTCCGATGAAGTAACGAACACACCAGTTGCCGCACTTCGAGATATTCAGGAAGACGAAGCTTCTCATATACCAATATAGCCAAAATTAATCCTGTCAGGCATTGAAGGGGTAGCATTACATAAATTGAAAGAGAAAATAGAGTTATACACCACATTACTCCGGCTATAAAAAACGAGACGAGAAATGAGGGGAATATATCCATAATCTGCTTTTTAGTCGGATAATTTACTAAATCGGCAGAATAATAACTGTTTAGAAAATAAGCGATAAAAGAAGTAAATACACTGCCCCACAACATATACTCTATACCCCAGAAAATACCAATTACAATAGGTCCGACAGCTATAACTTTCTTTATTATTTCCAGTTTAAGGAACAAATCCGAACGCCCCTTCACTTGAAGGATATTCAAATTGATTGCTTGCAAAGGATACAGCATGCCCGAAAAACAAATTATCTGCAAATAATATACGGATTGTAACCACTTCTCACCTATTAAAACCAATATTAAAGGTTTTGCTATGGCTGCTAAACCTAACATACAAGAAAATGCAACCAGCATGGTCATCTTTATAATTTTACGGTATCCTTCAAGCAAACGTTCAGGATCTTCCTGTATAGAACTAAGAACCGGATAGCTCACCCGCTGTACAACTGCAGTCAAATTACTAGAGAATATTGTATTAAATTGCCCGGCACGAGTATATTGCCCCAATTGGGAAGAAGAATAAAACCGCCCGATAACGACATAATAAACATTTCTGTAAGCAGTATCTATTAAACCTGAAACCAACAGTTTAGATCCAAATCCAAACAATTCCTTAAAGCTTTCTATTGAAAACTCCCAAGCTGGACGCCAATGACTATAAATCCAAAGAAACAGAGCATTAAAAAACTGACGTGACAGTTGTTGGGCAACAAGACTCCATACTCCATAATTTAAAAGAGCCATGCCAATACCTATTACCCCACTCGAAATAGATGCAATAAAAGATATTTTTGTTTGTATTTTAAAGTTGATTTCCTTGACAAAAATGGTACGCTGAATAATGGATAAAGCATTGATAACAAGTACCAGCCCAATGACCCGTGTTACCGGGACCAACAGAGGTTCTTTAAAAAACTCACTAATCGCGGGAGAACAAAAAAATAATAGTACATATAAAGAAATCCCAACTATTAAATTAAAGAAAAAGACTGTATTATAGTCTTCTCGTTTAATGTCTACTTTCCGAATCAACGCATTCGAGAATCCACTATCAATAATTGAATCTGATATTGCGATAAAGATAGCGATCATAGCCATTATGCCATATTCGGTTGGCGTAAGTAAACGAGCAAGAACTAGGCCAACTAGAAAAGTAACTCCTGAACTTGCAATATTGTCAACGAAGCTCCATCCAACACCTTTAAGCGTTTTTTTCTTTAACGATTCACTCACTTACAACAATGATCACTGAACAAAATCTGTATAGAAAAATGATAAATATGATTTGAACAAGCACTCATTACACTACCTATCCCTATTCATTTTAATCTTCTTCCAGCAACTGTAATCTCTCAATTACTTCACTCTCTTCCAAAGTCAATTCTTTACCATTCCAACTATCAATGATCGCATGTGCTTCTTTTGCTAATTCCTCTTCCGGAACTTCGGCATAGCAGGCTACCAATAACTGACACTTAAGCAATGAAGCCGGTAATCGATCCAGGACATTCCAACTGCAATCTAATACCAATTGGATTTTCTTATCTTTATCGCCATGATTATAAATCGTCGCACTGTATCCCATTAATAGGGCTTTGCAAAGGGCAGCTTCTTCAATATCAGAAGAGGCCGTCTTGCGAAAAAGAGTTTCTGACTGGCGATAGACATCAGCATTAAGTTCACGGAAAGAATCAGTATAGATGGGGGTACCATCCAAACCTAAACGAAGAAGCCTATTGGCCGCTTCGCATAAAGCGTCAATTTCTGGTTGTAAAGACATGATGATATTTACAATTTTTATTTACTATCTGCTATTTATAAAAGTGTCTATAGAAAACAAGGAATGGTGTACTACGGACTGTCAACAATCCAATCTCTTATCCGGAATAAGGTTCAAGAAATACTAACGAATAGCAAATAGAATTATTTATTTTTTTGATCAGTAGGATCAGGCAAAATTGGTTCAACGAGCGATGGATGAATATATGCCGTAGCAACAGCCATCAGTCCTTCGATAGCTACAACCACACGGCGATCACCTTTAATTCGGAGGAAATAACCTTCAACTCCGTTAAATATACCACCGGTGACACGAACTCGATCTCCTTTTTTAAAGGAAGTTATCGTAGGATCCAAATAAATAACTTGCTGGTCATAGGATCCGGCAACAGCTATAAAATTACGCATTTGGACATCAGGGATAATTATGGGTTGGCGTGTCTCTCGATCCATAATATATCGAATGGGAAGACGTTCGCCTACAGTAGCTTTCAACTCATCCATTTCCTTACGCGATAAACGCACAAAAATGAGATTATGAATTACCGGAACCAGCTTACGGATTTTACGTTCCCCTCTAAATACATACTCATAGCGCATAGGCAAGAAATTTTCTACCTTTTCAGTATCAAGATAGTTTTTCAAAGCCAACTCCCGACTATAGGTTATGCGAAGGGCATACCAAAACTTTTCAGCAGAATTCACAATATGATATTATTGGGGGACACCGACAGAAAGTTACACCTGTCGATCAAGTATTTAAGATTCTTCATCTGTAGCGTGATATACATAAAATCCGTTTATAATCTCCTTAAACCAGGAAGATAGGATTTGAAAGTATCGGATACTTTCCATTTCAATAAATATGATAATCACTAAACTGTTATAAACGAACTAATCAAAATAAATACGATCTCAATGAATATTCGTTTCAACAGTGCAAATGTATAGAGTATTTTTGGATGTACAAAATAATTCCTAATAAATTAATGCCGGACATTAACTAAATAACATCGGAGGTGCTATATAACTTCATAATATTAAGCATTTTAAACCACTTTCTCATTCATCTGTTCGGTTAAAAAGAATCAGTGTCGGTTTAACCAATGTACAACGACTTACTAATGATTCTCGAAATACAAAGAGCCTGTTTTAATTTTCCTCAAAAAGAACTTTCAAAACAAGGCTGAGCTAAATTTAAACAGGATCTAAATCACATTATCATTTTGACAATGTGATTTAATCACATGTAATGAGTCGCGTTTTTCCGACCATTGACCAACTTGATTGTAAAAAACGCAGTATAAAGCAATATGCATTTTTCAGATTATCCGGGAAATGCGCAGATAGATTACATAAAGCTTTATTTATCCTGCTATTCTTTCGAAATGCATTCCCATAGAAATTTATTACAACTTTTTATCAAAAGGAAACGCTTCATCCAAAGGAGGCAAATAGAGCAATATAGAGGTAAAAAAAATGCTTTTTCAGATAAATTGAACTTCATTTTAATAGAAATAGTTATTCCATTTGCTAAAAATAGTAACTTTACGCGTTGGTTATTATTATCCAATCTGTTAAGAAAGGATACTTAAGCCGATAAATATAGCTATCCAAGCCGACAACTAAGGCTATTTCATCTGCATTTTATGGCTTTTTGACCTTAATAACTGCCTTTACAGAAGTTAATTCTACATTTTTAAAATAATGTCAGTTAGCAATAAAGGTGAAATAAGAACATATTGATATGCATATTAGTAGTTTATTATAAATAAAGACAAAACAGATTTCTCTTATTTTCCATCCCACTAGCTAGAGTCATATGCTCCAATTCCACAAAACAGAAGCATATACTTTTGAAAAGAAGCATGCATAGGAGAAGAAAAAATATCCACAGAAATCACCAAATATTTTGTTATCCATCTGAATATAACTATCTTTGTCGCCAAAGTAACAACTATGATTCGAAGACTCAACATACACTTATTTGATCCTATCAAAAATGCAAAAGTTACAATTACGATCTAAAAAGTCTTCAATATGAGGAAAATAAAAATACTATTCGTACTATTTCTCTTTTGCTTTTCTGCTCAGGCAAATCAGACAAAAGATACAACCAACGACTCGGTACGAATCAGCTTATTGACTTGCGCCCCCGGAGAAGAAATTTATTCCCTCTTTGGGCACACAGCTATACGTTATGAGGAACCGGCAAAAGGGATCGATTACGTCTTCAACTATGGTCTTTTCAGCTTCAATACTCCCAATTTTATACTTAGGTTTGCTTTGGGTGAAACAGATTATATTCTTGGAGTAACCTCCTACGACCGTTTTGCTGCTGAATACGACTACGAAGAACGTAGTGTGTGGCAACAAACACTAAACCTACTGCCGGAAGAAAAGGGAAAGTTGCTATATCTGCTGGAAGAAAATTGCCGGCCCGAGAACCGGACATACCGGTATAATTTCTTTTATGACAACTGCGCTACCCGTCCTCGGGATAAAATAGAAGAAAGCATCGAAGGAAAAATAAGCTATGATTTTTCAGACAGAAACCACACCAAATCCTTTCGTGACATTGTACATCAATATACGAAAGGACATCCTTGGTCACAATTCGGCATCGACTTTTGTATAGGGAGCGAAGCAGATCGCCCGATCACAAACAGACAAATGATGTTTGTCCCGTTTTATCTGAAGAATGACTTTCAAAGGGCTAAAATCATAAACAATGGAAAAGAGAGAAAACTGGTATCGGACTCGCGAATAATCATCGATTGTGAAGACACCGACTCATCCCCTACCAAATTCGACATCATGAACCTCCTGACTCCTATGAGATGTGCCCTGCTATTATTCATTATAGTAACAATAGCTACCATATATGGCATAAGGAAAAAGAAGGGGCTTTGGGGATTAGACTTGGCATTATTCGGAACTGCAGGAATTGCCGGTTGTGTAATTACGTTCCTTGCACTTTTCTCCCAACACCCGGCTGTAAGTCACAATTACTTGCTTTTTGTATTTCAACCCGGGCATCTGATCTTCCTCCCAATCATTGTAAATGCTGCCAGAAAAGGAAGAAAATGCTGGTACAATGTTGCGAACTGCGTCGTTTTAACACTTTTTATAGTGCTTTTTCCGCTAATACCGCAAAGAATTGATTTAGCTGTCGTACCTTTGGCACTCTGTTTGCTGATACGTTCTGCAAGCAATCTCATTCTGACTTATAAAAAAACAAAATGAAAGGATTACTGACTTCCATAATAACAGTATTAACTATTACCGGACTGCAAGCCCAGCCGCTTCCCGCGTCTACCCCCAAACTGGTAATAGGACTGACGATCGACCAGTTGCGTACAGATTATTTGGAAGCATTTTCTACCCTATATGGTGAAAAAGGATTTAAAAGGCTTTGGAAAGAGGGAAAAGTTTTTCGTAATGCCGAATATAATTTCAACCGAGTAGACCGAGCATCCGCCGTTGCCGCCATTTATAGCGGCACAACGCCTTCCATGAATGGCATTGTAGGCAATCAATGGTTGGATGCTTCTACTTTAAGACCGACAAGTTGCGTAGACGACCCTGCATTTATGGGTAATTATACGGATGAAAACAGTTCCCCAGCCTTATTACTCACTTCTACAATAGCCGATGAACTTAAAATAGCCACCCGCAATAAAGGTTTGGTATATGCCATCGCTCCTTTCCGCGATGCTGCCATATTTGCAGCAGGTCATGCAGGAAACGGAGCATTTTGGCTAAACAGCAATACCGGAAAATGGTGTAGCACCACTTACTATTCTGAATTCCCTTGGTGGGTCAGCGAATATAATGATCGACAAGCCATCGATTTCCGTATAGGAAATATCGTATGGACACCAGTACATCCGGTAGACAAATATGTCTATCTTCCGGAATGGAGGGAGGATGCTTTCAAATATAAATTTGATGATGACCGGAGAAACAAATTCCGCCGGTTAATAGCTAGCCCGTTCGTTAATGATGAAGTAAACTCATTGACAGAGGTACTGCTGGATAAAAGTAATATCGGTAAAGATGATATACCGGACATGCTCTCATTGATGTATTATGCAGGCAATTATGCCCATAAGACTTCACAAGAGTGCGCCATGGAATTGCAAGACACGTATGTACGTCTGGACCGTAGCATCGCCAACCTATTGGAGATGGTCGATAAGAAAATCGGGCTTCAGAATGTACTTTTCTGCATCACTTCTACCGGGTATGTAGATACAGAGTCCGCCGACCACGGGATTTATCGCATTCCGGGAGGAGAATTTCATTTGAACCGCTGTGCAGCATTATTAAACATGTATCTGATGGCTTCATACGGTGAAGGGCAATATGTAGAGGCCTATTATGACCAACAGATCTATCTCAATCACAAACTGATCGAACAGAAACAACTGGATCTGACCGAAATACAGAATAAGGCAGCCGACTTTCTAGTACAATTCAGCGGTGTGAACGAAGCATACTCAATGCATCGTTTGTTATTAGGTGCATGGACCCCTGAAATCCACATGATCCGTAACGGATTCCACCGCAAACGCTCAGGAGATCTACTGATCGATGTCCTTCCCGGATGGACGGTAATGAACGAAACCAATCCTTCGGAAAATAAGATCATTCGTAATGCACATATACCGGCTCCACTCGTATTTTTTGGAAACACAGTGAGACCGGAGGTAATAGAAACACCTGTTACCGTTGATCATATTGCGCCTACACTGGCTCATACAATGAGAATACGGGCTCCCAATGCCTGCACAAAAACACCTCTTACCATCAGGTGAATACTCACCTTATTCAATTAGCAAATAATAAATAAAAAATAATAAACACATGGGATTTAATGAATTTTTAAGCTCGATCTTTGGAAACAAATCCACACGAGACATGAAAGAAATTCAGCCCTGGGTAGACAAGATTAAAGCTGCATACCCGGAGGTTGAGAAATTGGACAATGACGGACTTCGTGCCAAGACACAGGAACTAAAACAATACATCTACGACTCTGCTACAAAAGAACGTGCTAAAGTAGAAGAATTGAAAGCGAGCATAGAGTCTTTGGAGTTGGAAGATCGTGAAGATGTTTTCGCTCAGATCGACAAACTGGAAAAAGAAATTCTCGAAATATATGAAAAAGCACTGGACGAAGTGTTGCCAGTCGCTTTCTCTATTGTAAAAGATACCGCCAGACGGTTTGCTGAAAACGAAGAAGTAGTGGTAACTGCCACTGATTTCGACCGTACTTTAGCTGCCACTAAAGACTTTGTCCGCATTGAAGGAGACAAAGCCATTTATCAGAACCATTGGGTAGCAGGAGGAAACGACACTGTATGGAATATGATCCATTATGATGTGCAGCTGTTCGGTGGTGTGGTTCTCCACAAAGGTAAAATTGCCGAAATGGCAACAGGTGAAGGTAAGACATTGGTAGCAACCTTGCCTGTATTCCTCAACGCTTTAACCGGCAATGGGGTTCATGTTGTAACCGTGAACGACTATCTGGCAAAACGTGACTCGGAATGGATGGGACCGCTTTATATGTTCCACGGACTGAGTGTCGATTGTATCGACAGGCACCAGCCAAACTCCGATGCCCGTCGTCAGGCTTATCTGGCAGATATTACATTCGGTACGAATAATGAATTCGGCTTCGACTATCTGCGCGACAACATGGCCATCAGCCCTAAAGACCTTGTACAGCGTCAACATAACTATGCCATTGTCGATGAGGTGGACTCCGTATTGATCGATGATGCCCGTACACCGTTGATCATTTCCGGTCCCGTACCTAAGGGGGAAGACCAGCTTTTCGAAGCTCTTTGCCCGATGGTAGAACGTTTGGTAGAAGCCCAAAAAGTTTTGGCTACCAAGTACCTGACAGATGCTAAAAGATTGATTGCCTCCGACAACAAGAAAGATGTGGAAGAAGGATTCTTAGCTCTGTTCCGCAGCCATAAAGCATTGCCTAAAAACAAAGCTCTGATTAAATTCCTCAGTGAACAGGGAATCAAAGCCGGCATGCTGAAAACAGAAGAAATCTACATGGAGCAGAATAACAAACGCATGCATGAGGCTACAGACCCGTTGTACTTTGTTATCGATGAGAAATTGAACAGCGTTGACCTTACAGACAAAGGTGTCGACCTTATCACAGGCAATTCTGACGATCCTACATTATTTGTTCTTCCCGATATCGCAGCCCAACTTTCAGAACTGGAAAATGAACATGATCTGTCCGATGAACAGAAACTGGAAAAGAAAGATGCCTTATTGAACAACTACGCGATCAAATCTGAACGCGTACATACCATCAACCAACTGTTGAAAGCATATACCATGTTCGAAAAGGACGATGAATATGTTGTGATAGACGGACAGGTTAAGATTGTTGACGAACAGACAGGACGTATCATGGAAGGACGCCGTTATTCCGACGGACTCCATCAGGCCATCGAAGCAAAAGAACGTGTGAAAGTAGAAGCTGCCACCCAAACTTTTGCAACCATTACGCTGCAAAACTACTTCCGTATGTACCATAAACTTTCGGGTATGACCGGTACAGCCGAAACAGAAGCAGGCGAACTCTGGGACATCTACAAACTGGATGTTGTGGTAATCCCGACCAACCGTCCGATTGCCCGTAAAGACATGAACGACCGTGTTTACAAAACAAAACGCGAAAAGTACAAAGCAGTCATCGAAGAGATCGAGAGCTTGGTCAATGCAGGTAGACCCGTTTTGGTCGGTACCACTTCTGTCGAAATCTCCGAAATGCTGAGCAAGATGCTGAGCATGCGTAAGATTGAGCATAATGTATTGAATGCTAAATTACACCAAAGAGAAGCAGACATCGTAGCGAAAGCTGGTCTGAGCGGAACAGTGACTATTGCTACCAATATGGCAGGTCGTGGTACGGATATCAAGCTAAGTCCGGAAGTGAAGAAAGCCGGTG
>OODP01001097.1_pt1 | contig 18367 bp, 10 predicted proteins | sample 1671011 | NCBI WGS metagenome assembly OODP01 (sample SAMN06348113, study PRJEB24527) | human gut metagenome | biome: human gut; feature: ankylosing spondylitis patient; material: feces | host: Homo sapiens | place: China | collected 2015-10
TCTTCCTGCTTTTTTTGATTTTTATTTACTTTTTGTGTTTCTCCGCTTCTTTCTTCTTCTGTTTGTTTCTCCTCTGACAAATCTTTATTTAATACAGATTCTTTAGAAGATTTTAAGGTAATCATCACTTCTGCTTTTCCTACACCATCCACATTTTCAAGGATATGTACTAATTTATTTTCAAGTGCCTCCACATATGCATCATTCTGACTTGTCTCTATGGATTTTTCTTGTTTTTCGCTTGTTTTTGAAGAAGAATTTTTCCATTCAGAAAAATTAGCAGCAAGAAGAACGATTCCCGCAATTGCTATTAAAATAATTTTCTCCATCCCAAAGTCTTTTAAACTTATCTTTTTAGGCATTTTTTTATCCATCTTCACTCCACCTCTACAAAAACATCTGATTCTTCTAAATCATAAAGCTGCATTAAAATCTTTTTTAAACTTTCTACATGTGAGGGATTGTCTGTTGTATGAAGCGTGCTGTCGCTCCCTTTTAGCAAGATTCCCCTTATCTCTATCTGTTTTAAATGTTCTTTTTTGTTATCCCACCAAAAGGTAATCTTTTTTACCTGAATATTCTTTTTCTTTGCAATTTCTTCTATCTGATTTTTATATGCTGTCTCATATTCTTTTTTTAGCACGTCTTGCATATCCTGAAATTCTTTTACATTTCCTAGTAGATTTCGTTCATTCTTCCATTCTTCCTGATAGAGATTATGACCTACCATCGCCTTAAAATGATAATCATTGGCAAAAGTCTTCTCATAGGAAACCATTAAGTCATTATTTATAATTCTTTTATACAAATTCCAAGTCTGAAACTTACCATTTAAGGCTCCTACAGTACCCTTTGCGTAAAGTTTACGTCTTCCTTCTGTATAGAAGTCAGTTCCGGCATTGTTAGTGATAGTCAATCCTTCAATCGGCTTATAAGTCAATGTGATATTACCGATCATACGATCCAGATTATTGGTAAATTTATTCTTATTAATAATCCAGTACGGATTATTACTTTTGCCTTCCGGATCCAACGTAACCTGTTTGCCATTTTCATCAATCCAGTTCTGCTTAATATCATGAATATCAATCGTTCTTGGCAATCCATTGATTAAAGGAATCAGCAAGTTGCTATCATTTGCCCCCTGTGCCGGACGACCTTCAGAATCTGAACGTATATATTGGGCAGAGATGCGTCCTGTGAAGTTGCTAGTAAAGTTCATACCTGCATTCACAGAGAATGCATATTTGTTATAGTCAGAACCTGGCACAACACCGGTCTGATTAGTAGAAGTAAAGCTCAAACGGAAATCAGCCTTTTCACCACCTCCGGCTACTGACACATTATTAATATAGCTCATTCCGGTTTCATAGAAATCCTTCACATTATCAGGATTTGCTTTCAAGGTCACTTTATCTCCTTTATAATCTGTAAATTGCTGATCTTGTACCGATGAAATCTTCGGTCCCCATCCATTCAGCATTTTTACATTATATACTCCGTAGCTACCTTGTGCATACTCATTCTGGAAATCAGGCAATTTAAGTACATTCTCAAATCGTGTTGAAGAGTTTACCGTAACAAATACCGGTGAATTCTTCTTCCCTTTCTTAGTAGTAATAACAATTGCACCGTCTTTTGCACGTGCTCCATACAATGCAGTTGCAGCTGCACCCTTCAATACGTTAATAGATTCAATATCGTCAGAGTTGATATCTCCTGCACGGTTACCTACATCGACTATACCATTGGTTCTGTCAGGATTGTAAGAACCATTGTCAATAGGAAGTCCGTCAATAATAAATAAAGGGGAAGAAACTGTGCCAATAGAGGAAGCACCACGAATCTGTATACTTGAACTACCACCTACCGTTCCAGACGACTGTGCAATTTGCAAACCTGCAATCTTACCGGACAATGAATTAAGCACATTACTTTCACGCGCTTTAGTTATCTCATCTCCTTTTACACTGGATACTGCATAACCTAAAGATTTTTCAGATCGCTTAATACCCATAGCTGTTACCACTACCTCTTCAAGATTCTGAGAATCAGACTTTAACAAAACTTTCAAAGTAGGTTTGATTACGACTTCTTGTGTTTGCATACCAATATACGAAATCTGCAAAGTCTTTGCAGAACTAATGGATTTATATATAACTGATAATCAGTTAGGTATATAGGGGATAAATCAGTAACACCAGTCGATATTTTATCAAGCAGAAATAGCTTATATATCTATTTGACAGTTAATTACCCTAATTCAGCTAATGTTTTACTCTCTTTTATGTAATACCACTTCTCTACCGAAATGAAAACTATTTATCTTATAATCAATATTATATCTATAAAACAAGGAGCTATTATAAACAAAAAATAGTATCATGCTATAAGAGGCGCTTTTATTTGTATACAATTAATCAGGTAATGGATGTTGCTAATTAAAAACATTGTCCCATTCATTTTTCTTTTAAAGGCAAGGAAATATTGTAAATATTGGAGACTGCTTATATATTGATCTGTCTTAGTTGAGGTTAGATTGCAAAAAGGCTGCTCCGATCATTGGAACAGCCCTCTCTGTATTTAAACTCTTCTGTTAAAAATCGTCAGCAGGGAAACCTGTTCGACGGAAGCCTGAAACTTTATAAGTTAATCCATCTTCATCGTCGTCGAATTGTACCATATATACGATACTGTCAGCAGGCATCCCACTAGGAGTTGTGGCAGCTTTTTCCAGTACCTTGCCATCAGTTATTTTCACTTTGGATTCATATGTTACATTATCCACAAAGCCTGTTGTCGAGAAAGTCCTCGCTGCATAATTCACGTTTACTTTCAGTTTATATTCCCAGAAGTTTCCTAAATCATCCAACCACATTTCAGTTTCACTGTTGCTGGCTGTATTGTAAGTACTCATTTGCAGATGTCCTGCTCCGAAAGGATCTTCTACTTCTTTCCCGTCAATAAATGCATTCACTGTCACCCACCAGTCTCCTGCCATTTTTTCAACAGCAGTACCACCTGGTTCTGTATCGTTGTCGCATGCCACGAATGTAAAAGCCAGTGAAGCTAAAAGTAATATCATATATTTCTTCATAATCGTATTTTTATTGTTTTACTATAATGTCAAAAGATAGCTGACCGGCATAAGCAACAGTCCATTTCAGAGTCCCAGTCGCAGGGTCCAATAATGTATTAGTCATTTGATCCATGGAATCTCCCCAACCTGCAACATAACTTTCCAGAGGAGTAATGGTATTATCATCATTCAATTCGAATTTGCCAACCATTGCATAGTCCGGTCCATAGCCAGCACGCTGGTCATACCAGCCTCCTAAGAAATCGCTGATATAAAAAATCCCCGGTTCCATCTGGAAAATCACAATCTCATATCCACTGAAAGCTACCACAGAAGGGGCGGTACGTTTGCTTCCTTCGGCTACGGTATAAATTCCGGATTTCAAAGGAGAAGCAGTATTATCTGCCACATATACTGTTCGTGTAAATGTTTTGGCAAAACCGTCCTCGTTGTATGCCGCATATACTAAATTGTAGATTCCCGGAGTGTTGACATCAACACTACCTTTTATCTGAACAGATTCAGTAATATCTTCTCCGTTCATTTCCGCATAATATCCCGGCTCCACAAAGGGTTGCCCTTTTTCTAAAACGATCTTTTCATCACCCTCTCTTTCCAACGTAACAAAATAGGTGACTTTAGAAGTGTCATCTGTTGATTTGTCGCAAGCTCCAAAGACAAACGGCAAACATACTAATATGCTGTATATTATATTTTTCATACGTAAAACTTACTAAGTTATTGGTTACTATTTGATATCCCACCAAACCGGAGTACTTCCCGGTACCCCTGCAGGAGTATTCACATTTTGCTGACGTGCGCTTAATGGATAAGTCATACGTTTCATCAGTCCACCCGCTTCCAGACCATTAGTCCATGGAGCAACTAACTCTCCCGGAGTGTATACTGACTCACTAGCCTGTATCTGTGCTGCTGAATAAGAAGACAGTTTCGGACAATCTGTACGACGAATCTCACTCCATGCTTCCATATGATCCATGTAGAAAAGAGATACCCATTTCTGCATATATATCAAGTTTAACTTGTCTGCCTGTGTAGAAGCAGCAGACCATGCACACGCTCCTTCCAAAATGGTATTCTCTTGACCTGCAAATCCACGAACGGCAAAGTCTGCAGTTACACCTGCTTCATAAGCACTCTTTGCATTCGCATCATCATTGTGAAAACGAGCATATACCTCAGCTATCAGGAATTGTAATTCAGCCTGAGTAAAGAAATAGACAGGTTTTGTGGCTCCGATAGAGTAATCAATCGCACTTACGTTTTTGTTTTTCCAGTTGTCAGTACCTAGAATGCTTTGCATATGTGTTTTTCCTCCGGGAAGTTGACCGACATACTTTCCATCCGCATCTGTTTTACTAATACCATAAGCGATTCGAGGGTCTCCCGTGCTGCTTAAATAAGATACTAACGGATAGGCAGCACAATGATTACCGGTCAAGCCGACCGCATTCGTATTATACCATGGATTCCGTTTGTCTGTTTCATCCAAGAAACAATCCAATTTCACGTCACCGGTAAAGAATTCGTTGTTTTGTACTAAGGTCTTCACTTTCTCTGTATACGAAGCCGCATCTATGTTGGCATCAATGAAACGCAGATACATACGGAGGCGAAGAGCATTGGCAAAACCTTTCCATTGAGCGATATTTTTGTTGAATATCAAATCCGGCACATCCATACCACTTCCATCCAAAGCAGCTTCTGCCGCATCTATCTCACCTAATATACCTTTATATACTGTTTCACCCGTATCCCACTTAGGTGTGGCATTGGCATTACCTTGCAGAGCTTCCGAATAAGGTGAGTCACTGGTATTATCTACCATTATCTGAAAGGCATATGCTCTCAGTATGGTAGTGGCGAATCGGTCGGCAGGGTTTGTGGTCTTTTCCAGCACCTGCTTTGCATCTTCCAAAGCTCCTGCAAACAGGATTCTATAAGAATAATCCATTTGTTGGGAAGATTCGGTAAATGTATATTCACATAGAGTGTTATACTGATTCGACTCCGGTTTCTGTTCATAGTACTGAGCGAAAAAGCCAGCGTAATTATAAATTTCTCCGCCTACCGCCGAAGCAATGGAAGCACTGATAGAGGGGAATATCAAATCCGCCGTCACCTGATCATTCATCGGGTAGTTCGGGTCGTCATTGATGTTCAGGTCGCAACCTGCAAACAATGCTGTTGTTGCTAATGATGCATATAATAATATTTTTTTCATTTTTATTCCTGTTTAAAATTTAACCATTAAGTTGAAACCGAAACGACGTGAGCTGGGATTAGCCGTGTATTCTCCATAGTTACCTTCAAGGTCGTTACCAAATGAAGTCATTTCGGGATCAATAAATGTATTGCTGGATGGAGTCCAGACAAATAAGTTATTGCCATATGCAGACACTTTTACTGCCTGGAAAGGAGTTTTTGCCAACCATCTTTTGGGCAGGTCCCAACCTAATACAACAGAACGAAGCTTGACGTATGATTTGTCTACCAGGAAGCAGCTTCCCATATCAGAGCCACCGTCGCCCCAGTATTTATAAATGTTAGAGCTTGTAATAGGAGTTGTATTTTCTACATAAGTAACGTTTTCTCCATTCACTATTTTATTTACTGAGTTAGGAACAATCAAAGGATTACGGTCATTGTAGGCAGTCTGTATCGCGTTACCGGTAAAATAGTTTATATCTTTAGTACGTGAATACATCACTCCGCCCTGACGGATATCAAAATCAATGCCTAAGCTTATACCTTTATATTTCAAGTTAGTAGAAACACCCATTTGATATTTGTTATTCATATCTCCGCAGATTCCGAATTCGCTGGCTTCAACCGGAAGACCTGTTGATGAATTTACTACAATACGTCCTTGCGGATCACGTTCGGCTACCTGAGCCTTGAAAACACCAACAGGCATGCCTGTTATAGCGTACATACTGGTACCTCCATTGAGACCATAAATCGTTGTAATGCCACCCAATTCTTCCGGTAAACTGATCACCTTACTCCAGTTCTTTGTGAAGTTCCATGTCAGTTCCCAACTGAAATCTTTTGTTCTTATCGGAGTGCCGCTGATCAGGAGTTCTATACCACGGTTACGAATCTTACCCAGGTTCATATTCTGTGCTGTATAGCCTGAAGCAGGGTCCATAGCCAAAGAGAAAATCTGCTTATCGGTATTCCTATTATAATAAGATACGTCAAAAGAGAGGCGGTTTTTGAAAAAAGCCATATTTAAACCGACTTCAGATTCTGTGGTCATTTCCGGACTTAATGTATTACTTCCGAGTACATTTCCTGCAGAGTAAGCGTTGACACCTCCTAGAGGGAAAGTCAGAGAACCGAAAGGTATTCTATTGGAAGATTGGGCATACACAGGATTAACCATATACACATCAGCATCGTTACCTGTTTTACCCCAGCTGGCGCGTATCTTACCAAAAGTTATCACATCTTGCAGATTGTCATTCAATAATTCGCTGAAAATAAAACTACCGGTAATACCAGGATAGAAGAAACTGCGATTTTCTTTCGGAAGAGTAGAAGACCAGTCATTACGGGCAGTAACCGTTAAATAGAGCATATTCTTCCATGAACCTTCAAACTGTCCGAAAACACCCATCAGACGTCTGAGTTCCATGTGCTGTTCTACTATAGGAGTTTTGCCGGAGTTCTTCAGATTAAACCATGTAGGAATCGTTAAATCATTAACTTCTGAATATTGATAAGAGACTTTACGTTCATTGCCATTGAAACCGACCAGTGCATTGATATTAAAATCGTTAACCGGCATATTGAAATTAACCATAATATCCTGGTTTATCTCGCGACGACGGGTTATCTGCTCAGAATATTGTCCGGTTTCACCAGAGAAAGGACTGCTGGAGCCCTGACCTTCTCCATTAGGAGTACCTTCATAATAAAGAGCGTACAGATTCGGTTTTCCTTTGTCACTTTGTCCTGTTGTAGTATCCAAGCCCATACGATACGTAAACTTGAAGTATTTCAGGAATTCATAATCCAATTGAAATTTTCCGTAGAATCTTTCAGATTCATATTCATTCAAATAGTTATTCAAAATATAATAAGGGTTCATAACTCCGTAGGGGGTATAATAATATCCCGGAGTGTTGAACGGATCATTCTGGTCTTCCAGTCCTATTATGCTGATATCTCTTGGTGTCTGATATAAAGAGTTTAGCATGGACAAACCTTGTCCCGTAGTAGCAAAGTTATTCTTTTGATAAGCGTAATTCAGTGAAGAAGAGAATGTCAACGCTCCTGCCTTATGGCTGCCGCGTGCAGAAAAAGTATATTTATCGTAGCTGTCGGCATCTGTCGGGATCATACCATCATCGCTGATCTGAGAGAATGATACATAATAATCACTTTTATCTGTAGCTCCATTGAATGAAAGGCTGTTGCTATATCTGAATCCCGCATCAAAAAAGTCTTTGATGTTATCAGGCATTGCCACATAAGGTTTCAGTTTCTGAGAGTTGTTGTACACATTACCCCACAACTGCATGGAACCATCGAAACGAGGTCCCCAGGAACCGTTCTCCAATTCTGTATGGTTGCCGTTCCATCCCATACCAAATTCATTTTGAAATTCCGGCAGACGCAGAACAGTTGACCACTGAACTCCACCGTTATACTCGATTCCAACTCCTTTTTCTTTCCGGCCGCTTTTGGTAGTAATCATGACTACACCGTTGGCAGCACGGCTACCATACAAAGCAGTGGCCGCAGCACCTTTCAAAATAGTCATGTTTGCCACATCATCCGGATTGATAGCGTTGGCACCGTTTCCAAAATCATATCCGCTATTCAAGCCATCTGTAGAGTATACGGTAGAGTTATTCAAAGGTACTCCATCCACGACATATAGTGGTTGGTTGGTACCGGAGAGTGAGCTAACTCCACGGATAATGACCGAATTAGAGGCTCCGGGGTCAGATGAAGTGCTGGAAATCTGTACACCTGCAATCTTACCTGCCAAGCTTGACATCACATCAGATGTACGGCTTTCCGCAATTTTTTCTCCACCCACTGAAGTTGCAGCATAACCTAATGCTTTTTCAGATCTTTTAATACCCATTGCTGTAACAACAACTTCATCGATCTGTTGAGCATCCGACCTAAGTACTACCTTTAAATTAGGCTTAATCGCTACTTCTTGAGTTTGCATACCGATGTACGAAATTTGCAAAGTCTTTGCAGAACTAATTCTTTATATAAAGTGTTGATTATTATAATAATGAGAAATATAAACCTAATCGTCATATATGTTATTGTATCCATATATAAACGTGATAATCAATTATTTATCAGCATTATAACTACCCTTTTCTTTAACGAATGATACCCTGTTTCTATCCATTTCAATCATTTAGTTCATTCATTATAAGAAAGTTATGTCTTTATTTTATTTATATGAGGTATTATTATTGGATACTATTTTTATATTTCCCGAATATTTCTCACCACCAATCATAATGAATGATTACTTTTGGGGCGTGATAGTAGAAAAAGATCAAATCTGAAGAAAAGCATATTTAGTTATGGTATAATTCAAAATATGCAGAACCTGCTTGGGAGAATGACAAAAATCGGCAGGATTTTAAAACAGCAGATCTACGGATGAAATACATCTGTCCGTTTTTTGTTTCCTTGTGCTATATGATTACTTATATCAGCTTGCACCTTTGAATATAAAAGAAATATTTAGTTTCGATATGATATATTTCCCTGTGACAGGAAAGTCTATCAGTTAGAACAGAATTAGAAATTAAAACTACTTTTGGCTCTTCCTTTTAAAGCAATTAGATGTTCCTCGGTGAGTAACGATCTGTTCCTTTTAAAGGAACGGATCGTTCCTTTAAAAGGAAAGAGTCCTGACATTGCACTTTTTATGTATATTACAGTCATTTATATGCGACAAATCATTTGTAAATTGCATATTCTTACATTGATTTATGCATTATTTCTGCCATATTGTTAGATTTTGAATCAACTCTGTTGAAACCAATCTTAAAAACAGGACATTTCCAGACAATCACTGCCTAGCTTTTTGGTCTATTAGCTAATTTTGAATAGGCTGCTTTCTCAAGGTCATGCACAATAGTCATGTCCATGATATTTGCATATACCTGAGTTGTCTTCACACTTTTGTGTCCCAGCAGCTTTTGTACAGTCGTTATATTTGCACCACTATATATCAATAAGGTGGCGTTTGTATGTCGGGCTGTATGGAATGATATCCGTTTGTCTATTTCTGCCAGCTTGGCTAATGCATTCAAGTCTTTATTCACATTAGAGTTATCTTTCAGCTTGAAGAATCCGTTTAAATCGTCTTTGTAGTTCTCCAACACCCGCAGTCCTTTACCTTCAAATAATAAATATAAAGGAAGGCGCACATCAATACCTGTTTTAACAGATTTGTAAATCAGCCACGTCTCCTGATGGAGTTCGACAATATTCGCGGCAGTCAGATTTATAAAATCAGAGTACCGCAAACCGGCGTAACAACAAAATAAAAAGGCATCTTTTGACTTTTGTAACTTCGTAAACTTCCCTTCCAGATTCACCTCCTCCATTTTATTCAGCTCTTCCGGCGACAAGTGCGTATGACTTCCTTCTATGCTTTTGATTTTATATTTTCTGAAAGCATACTTCTGAATATCCATATACTCTTTATTTATAGCTACATTCACATATCGTTTTAAATGCTTCATATGCTTGGCAATGGTATTGAGATGATACCCCTTGGACTGCAGATAATTATCAAATGAAGACACAAATTCGAATGTCAAATCAGTGAATACAATGTCCTTTTTATACTCTTGCAGCAATTCTAAAGTGGAAAGATGATTCTGCCTGGTGCTCTCTTTTAAAGAAGAGTTGCTGACTTCCTCTTTAAAAAAGGTCAGAAATGAATTCCCATTATTTTCCGGTTTTTCAATAGAGTCTTTCAACGAATCCAAGGATATCGATCTTCTCTGTTGCCATAATCCCAGTTCTTTCTGCTCAATGTCAGCTATAAAATCATATAGCATTCGATTTAATGCATCTGAATTAGGATGGTTCTTTACCATTCTACGTTTTACGTCCCACTGGTCTGGTTTGAGGTATACCCTGGTTGAGAAGTACATTTTTCTCCTGTTTAAGTAAGCTTCTACTTGTACCAATGCCATTCCTTTTTTGTTCAGCTTCTTTTTTCTGTTAAACACAAGGCTGTAACTAATCTTCTTCATTCTATTGTCTTTTAGTTAATACTAAGAACAAAATAAACTAAGTTCTGTCCTATAATTAAGGTTGAACCTGCATTAATTTCTGCAAAAATTAAAATTCAATAATTAAGTATTTACATAACTTTAATTTAAATGCTATTTTTTTATCGTCATTTCTTCATAATAAATCAAAAAGAAACGTTTGCAGGGTAGTTTTATATCCAAAAACAAGCAAATAGAATGTTAATTACTACACTTTGCATTCACAAAGTGACATTCCATGCTTGATAAATCACAATATTTATAGCAAATAAAGATGTTTATCAGCATATTTTCGATGTTATAAATAACAATATGTTATATATACAACCTTTTTTTATCAAATTAATTGTTAGTTTCATATTTATTAATAATTTTGCAACTTGTTAGAGTATAGAGACAATTAATGTAAAGTTGAACTTTAAGAGAGAATTTATGAAAAGAAAATTAATGCTGTTATTGGCATGCCTTTTTGTGGGCATAAGCCTAGTAACTGCTCAGACTCAGAAAGTCACAGGCGTTGTGATTTCTGAAGAAGATGGGCAACCAGTTGTTGGAGCCTCTGTGTTGGTAAAAGGTACTACTCAAGGTACAATCACAGACATCGATGGTAATTTTAATTTGGCGAACGTACCAAGTTCTGCAAAGACTTTGCAGATTTCGTATATTGGTATGCAAACACAAGAAGTGGCAATCAAGCCAATGGTGAAAGTTACACTGAAATCAGATGCACAAAATCTTGATGAGGTTATTGTTGTGGCTTATGGTACTGCGAAGAAGTCTTCATTCACAGGATCAGCTGCTGTCATTAAGGCAGATAAAATCGTTTCCGGTTCCAAAGAATCTTTTGACAAGGCATTGTCCGGTAAAATGGCAGGTGTGCGCACAGCCTCAGCAACTGGTGACCCAGGATCTATGGCCGAAATCAACATTCGCGGTGTCGGTTCTATCAGTGCTTCTAAAAGCCCGTTGTATGTTATTGACGGTGTCGTAACAAAGGCTGATGACGACATGAACTACTACGGTAAGACTCAAAGCGTATTGAGTACACTGAATCCTGAAGACATTGAGAGCATGACTGTTCTGAAAGATGCCGCTGCTGCTTCATTGTACGGTTCACGTGCCGCAAACGGTGTTATCATCATTACCACAAAGAAAGGTAAAGAAGGAAAAACGAATGTCAGCTATTCAGGTGAAGTAGGCTGGAACAAGATGGCTGTAAATGCTTTCAATATGATGGGATCAGCCGACTTGATTGACTACACTCGCGAATCATTAGCCAACTGTCTGGTTACTTACGGAATAACAGATAGCAAACAAGCAGCATTGAACAACATCGATAACGGAGGTGATATGTTCATTCCTCTGCTCGACTCACCGGCTACTGTTGCTGACTTTATCCATGACCCATCCGGTAAAGTAAATACGAACTGGAAGAAAGAAATCTATCGTACTGCTTTCACTCAAGATCACCAGATATCTATCAACGGCGGTTCGTCAAAGACTCAGTTCTATGCCGGAGTTGGTTACAATAAGAGCGAGGGTATCGTTCTTGGTAGTGACTTCGAACGTATCTCCGGTCGTCTGAACGTTAATCACAAAGTAAATAACTGGCTGAACGTAGCTCTCAAGCAAATGATAGCCGCTACATCGCAAGATGGTTTCCGCGATCAGGGAGACCAGGCTCAAGGAATGGGTACTTCTTCTCCGATAGGTATTTTATTCGCAATGGACCCGACTGCTCCGGTAAAGAATGAAGATGGTTCATATAATAAAAATGCAGCATGGGGTAAAGTTACCAACCCGCATCTGATGCTAGGTGGTAAAGACAGCGATACAGCTCTGGAGTGGATTCAGACCAAAATGTTCCGTAGCATGACCAATGCAGATGTAACAATCAAATTCTGTGATAAGTTATCACTTAACTCTATCTTTGGTTATGACTATGTAGACAACAAGCACTTTGAATATTGGGATCGCAACAGTGTTAACGGTGGTTCCGTCAGCGGAATGGGTTCTCGTTATACCTTCGAAAGCCGCGTAGCTACCAGCTCTTCTACATTAAACTACACGGATACTTTTAAAGATATGCACAATCTGAACTTGATGGCCGGTTTCGAAGTTGAAAACAGAGACCTGCTACAGATTGTAACTGTTGCCAAACGTTATTCAAGCCACTATCCCGAATTGGCCAACGGACAACCGGACCAAGCTGCAAGTTCAACCTTGGGAGCCGGCATGATGTCATATTTCGCAAGTGGCAATTATAACTATGATAACAAGTATTATCTTTCTGCCAGTTTCCGTCGTGATGGTTCGTCACGTTTGAGTGAAGACAATCGTTGGGCTAGTTTCTGGTCTGTATCCGGTGCATGGAGAATGAGTAAAGAAGGATTTATGCAAGATATGCCGTTATTTACCGACTTCAAGATCAAAGCATCTTATGGTACAAACGGTAACTTGCCCTCAGATTACTATGGTTACATGGACCTGTATACAGGTTCCGGATACGGAAGTGCTCCTGCTATTTACTGGTCAAGAATGGCAAACGACAAATTAAGCTGGGAAAAATCCAAGAACTTCAATATGGGAATTGAATGGAATATGTACGACCGCGTAAATCTGTCTCTGGAATATTACAATAAGAAGACTACGGATTTGCTGTTCGAAGTACCTACTTCATTAATCACCGGCTTTGACTCCCGTTGGGAAAATCTGGGTGCATTGAAGAACGACGGTTTCGAATTGGAACTCAATTCTAAAAATATCAGCAACAAGAACTTTACATGGACTTCAAACTTCAACCTGACTTACCAACGTGCATTGGTAGACAAACTTCCTGAAGGAAAAGATATCCAGTATGGAGACGGAGAAATGTATCTGCACCGTGAGGGAGAGTCAATGTATACATTCTATCTGCCCGAATGGAAAGGTGTAAATCCTGAAACAGGTTTGGGAGAATTCTGGTTAGATCCTGAAGATCACTCAAAGGGAGTGGTAAATGACTACTCCGAAGCAGGTAAGGGAATTGTAGGAAAAGCATTGCCTGATGTTATCGGTGGATTCAGCAACACTTTCACATACAAAGACTTTGACCTGTCATTCCTGATCACTTATCAGTTTGGTGGTGACATGTTCGATTATCCGGGATATTTCTCTCATCATGATGGCGTAAGAATCGGTTCCATGAACCTGTCAGAAGATGTAGCCGGAAACTACTGGAAAAATCCGGGTGATAAAGTAGACAACCCGATGCCTATCTACGCTAACCCTTATCGTTGGGACAGATTCTCAAGCCGCACAATCAAATCGACTGACAATATTCGTCTGAGAGAAATGACAGTAGGATATACTCTGCCGGTATTGAAGAAGCACATTTCCAACTTCCGCATCTACTTCAGAGCAAACAATCTGGCTATGTTGTGGTCGAAGACTAAAAACATTGACCCGGATGTAGCGATCAATGGTTATCGTCAGGCAGATACACCGGCATTGAGAAGCTGTGTATTCGGCATTAATATCAAATTATAATCTATAAACAGACTGAATAATGAAAAAAATATATTTACCCATTCTATTACTGACGTTGGCAGTATCCTCATGCGATACTTTCGACAAAGTGCCTTCCAGTGAATGGCCTTCAGAAGGTGCTATTAAGACTCTTGAAGATTTACAGTTTGCAGTTAACGGTGTTTATGAGTCTCAGACTTCTTCTATAGACGCGGGAACTAATCCACGTGGCAGCTACGCAGGTGATTTCTTCTTGTACGCCGACCAAAGAGGCAGCGACTTCAAAGCCATCGGTAGCAATAAGCAAACAGTTGATGTATATGCCTACCAGGCTACTAAGAATAGTTCTGATTCATACTATTTCTACAAACGCTTTTATCTTTCTCTGGCAAGAATAAACAAAGTTTTGGAGGGAGTTAAGAAATCCGGTCTGAAAGGAGCTGAAGTTGATGTTCAGGTAGGCGAATTGTATGCTTTGCGGGCACTTTTCCACTTTGACTTGGCCCGCTTGTTCGCTAAACTTCCTTGTAATGCACAGGCCAGCGATCCGGGTATCGTATTGTCTACAGAAGTTTTCGAATCCGGATATACAGCAGAAAGAGCTACTATTGCGAAAACTTACGAAACCATACTGGATGACTTGAAGACTGCATTGGATAATCTCCCAGAAACCAGCAAGGTAGTAACTGCCGGTCATATCGACTATTGGGGAGCCCGTGCACTGAGAGCCCGTGCATATCTCTACATGAATGAGAACAGTAAAGCACTTGAGGACGCCAAATATGTAATCGAAAAATCTCCATACAAGCTGTACACCAGAGATGAATACGAAACAGTATGGACCAAAGTTGGAAGCAGTGAAAGCATTTTCGAGTTCCTGATTACCTCACTCTACAATGCACAACGTAACTCTCTCGGATTCTACACACATGCCGAAGGTTATGCTGAAGCCGGTATCACCGAGGGATTCAAAACTTTCCTTCAAGAACGTCCGGAAGATGTTCGCAGCACTCTGATTGCTGAAGAAAGCGACGGTGGAGATAACGAAGGCTGGTATATCCAGAAGTATCCGGGACGCGACGGAGAAATATATGTAAATAATCCGAAAGTAATCCGCCTGTCCGAAGTATATCTGATCGCCGCAGAAGCTGCATTAAAAGCAGGTGGTGCTGATCCTGCCAGCTATATCAATGACTTGCGTAAGCAAAGAATAGCCGACTATGAAGACGTTGCTTCTGTTACTATCGATGATATTCTGACAGAACGCAGACTGGAACTTTATGGTGAAGGTCATAACGCCTGGGATACATGGAGAAACAAAAAGGCAGTAACGAATGCCCAGGTTCCGGCCGGTCCGATCAACTATGACGACTATCGTACCGTAATGCCTATTCCGGTTTCCGAGATCAATGTATCTAACGGTAAGCTGAAACAAAACGAAGGCTACTAATACACTGAAACCATTTTAATAACAAGCCCGTTTAACTTTAAGCAGTTAAACGGGCTCGCTTTTTATTTTCCATTTCCGAATTTACACATGAGTGTAATCTTATCCGTTCCTCCCCACAATACAGACTTCTACTTGCAGATACCGCTCAGCCCTTCTCTTACAATATCCGCCAATATCGGCTTCGCTCCACTCACAAAGCATTCCACTGCAATTACCATCAGAATCAATCCCATCAAACGCATCATCACATTATTTCCGGTCTCTCCCAGTACTTTCACCAGTCGGGTGGAAGCACGGAGAATGAAGAACGTCAACAGATAAATCAAAGCGATTGTTCCGATCAATATACCTTTCATGGCGTAAGTATGAGAGTCCTGCATCAAAACGATGGCGTTAGCGATAGCCCCGGGACCACACAACATCGGAATTCCAAGAGGAGTAATGGAGATGTCATCGGCATAGGTTTTAATCTCTTCGTCTTTAAGTTTCATCGGAGTATACCGTGCCTGAAGCATATCAAAACCAATCTTAAAGATAATTACTCCACCGGCAATACGGAAACCATTGGTAGAGATACCAAAGAATTTGAAAAGGAACTGCCCGGCAAAGACAAACACCATCAACGTTATAAACGACACGATGGTGGCACGGCGCACAATAGTCTGCCGCTCCTTATCTGTCATTCCGTGTGTCATGGTCAGAAAGACCGGCATTGTCCCCAAAGGATTGGTCAGCGTAAAGAACGAAGTAAAACAAAGTAAGGCAAATGGCAGAAGCGTACTATCCATGATGTTATCGTATTTTATACATTTATTAAATGCAACAAAAATACGACTTAATCCATAAAACCTATAATAAATTCATTAATTCTTTCAGAGAATGAATATGATAGGTAGGCTGAAAAGGAAAGACGGTTCGTTCCGTCACATTATAGAAAGCCTGATGCATCCCTACCCCATGCGCTCCAGTCATATCAGCTTCCCAACTGTCACCGATCATTAACGATTCGCGTAACTCGGACTGGGTGGCAGATAAAGCAAAATGAAAGATTTCGGGCCAAGGCTTCAATACGCCGAGGTCCTCCGAAAGAATGATCTTCTTAAAATAACGATCTACTCCTGCCGAACGCATCTTACGCGACTGCAGCTCCCGGAAACCATTGGAAAGGATATACAGATTATATTGGGGAGCAAGATACTCCAACACTTCTTTGGCATGGGGCATCAGGCCGCTTTTGGTAGGAATAATGGCAAAGAAATCTTCCGAGAAACGTTCAGCCAAAGCCTCATCCTCCACTCCTACTGCCTGTAAGGGATAAAAGAAACGCTGGCGGTTCAGTTCCTCCTTCGTCACCTTTCCCTCGCCATATTCAAGCCAGAGTTCGGTATTGCGTCGTTGATACAGTGTGTAATAATGATCGAACGAGTCAAAATAGCGGTCAAATGAATATTTCTGATATACTTCTTCAAAGGTGTCGCGTGCATTTCGTGAGAAAGCCCAGATGGTGTCATCCAGGTCAAAAAAGAGATTTTTATATTTCATTGGCTCCGTGATATATATAATATGAGAAATAAAAAAGCCAATGTGCTAATTTCTTGAATTCAGGAATCAGCACATTGGCAATTCTAACCAGGTATGTCTACCTTATTTTACCTGAATAACCAAGTATCTGGATACGCTCCAGAATTCGGCAGGATTAGTAATTTTCAAAGTCAGCTGACCTTTGTCATCTTTCACCAGTTCATAAGAACCTGTCGGATGAGTAGTCAACAACTCAGCACGTTTGGAGTACAACTTGATTTCTTTTGTTGTACGGATATCGATCTGAGTAAAATAATCCTTGTTGAAATCAGCGCTCTTCAGCACGTCACCGCTCTGAAGAATCTTCTGGGCTTTCAACTCTGATTTTGTTCCGAATACGAACCATGCGGCATTCAGACTCTTATCCTGTTCGGCAACGGTTTTAGCTTTCGCTTCGTTCTCGGCAGCCAAAGATTCTTTGGCAGCAGACAGGTCGCTGACAGCTGCATCCAGTTCCTGGATACGAATGTTCTTAGATGCCAGTTCAGTCTGAAGTTCTTCGATACGTTGTTGTTTAGCTTTCAATTCAGCAGTCAGAGCTTCTACAGCTTTCTTCATCTGAGTAGAGTTGTACTTGCTGTTTTTCAGCTGAGCTTCCAGTTTTGCAATCTGAGCTTTGTTTTCTTCCATTTGCTTGGAGATGAATTCAATGTCAGAAGCAATCTGTTGCTTGGCACTGGCTGAATTTTCGGTAATAGTACCACGCTGCAAGTCCACACGGCTTTCGGCAGCATTGATCTTACGGAATCCTTCCTGCACTTCATTGAAAGTTCCCATCATATCATCCAATTCAGCGTTACGCTGTGTCAATTCCATTAAAAGAGAGTCATTTTCAGCCTTAAGGTCTTTGCTTCCACCTTTAAAGTCACACGAAGCCAACATGGCTGCGCACATAAATAAAACTGCTAACTTTTTCATACGTTTACGTTTTACGTTTTTAAATGAAGTTATTTTAATCGTCTATTCCTGCTAATACTATCACAATCTCGCCCCGGGGCTCGGTAGCGGTAAAGTGTTCTATCAATTCCGCCAAACTTCCCCGAACGGTTTCTTCGTGAAGTTTGGAAATTTCGCGAGACACGGTTGCCTGACGTTCAGTGCCGAAATATTCGGCAAACTGTGTCAACGTTTTCAACAAGCGGTGAGGCGATTCATAAAACACCATAGTACGATGTTCTTCTGCCAATGCCTTCAGTCGTGTCTGTCGTCCTTTCTTCTGAGGGAGGAACCCTTCGAAACAGAACTTTTCATTCGGCAGTCCCGATGCTACCAATGCCGGAACAAAAGCTGTCGCTCCCGGCAAACATTGCACTTCGATACCGTTGCGCACACATTCGCGGACTACCAAAAATCCCGGATCAGAAATCCCGGGTGTTCCGGCATCCGAAATCAATGCCACGGTTTCACCTGCCTTTATTCTATTAACAACACTTTCCACCGTTTTATGTTCATTAA